>ULXE01027997.1_pt1 | contig 64216 bp, 60 predicted proteins | sample 1961001 | NCBI WGS metagenome assembly ULXE01 (sample SAMEA4835831, study PRJEB28245) | human gut metagenome | biome: gut microbiome; material: fecal sample | place: Denmark | collected 2008
CAACAGATTACTGGAATTCCAAAAGCCCAATATTACATGAGCCAAATCTCGAAAAATTATTGAATGCAAGATATTTTAAGCAGCCATATATAGATCAATATACTCAATCAGAATTTAGTACAGATATTCCAGCCTGGCGGTTTCCAATAATGCATTTCTGTCCTGAGTGTAAACGCTTAATGCCTTACTGGAAATTTGATAGAAATTCAGGTATAAAATGCCCCAAATGTGACAAACATATTGTACCATCCAGATTTATTGCAGCATGTATTAATGGCCATATTGAAGACTTTCCTTATAGATGGTGGGTTCATTATGGGAATTTAAAAGACTGCAAATCGACAAATAATGATGATAGTCTTCGAATTGAATTTTCAGATACAACAGGAGGATTGGAGAGTATTGTTATTACCTGTACGAAATGTGGAAAATCAAGAAGTATGGCAGGTTGTTTGGGAGCAGAGGCATTAAAGGGATATATTTGCCGTGGAAAACGTCCTTGGATAAGCAGCAAAGAAGAAGATAATGATCCTGAAAAGTGTACAGCTCAAATGCGGGGGTTGCAACGAGGCGCTTCTAATGTGTATTTTTCGCAAACAGTGAGTGCTTTGACAATACCGCCCTGGAGTAATAAACTGAATCAGGAAATAGGAAAAAAATGGGATCTCATTTCAGAACGTTTGGCAAGAAATTATTCTAAAGAACAATTCAAAAATTCTATAATTGATATTTTTTATGATTTATTGCAAACAGAAGAATATACAGTTGATGATATTTTAAAAGAAATCGATGTACTTACCAGTAATGGTGAAAAAAGTAATTATACAAAACAAAACCTGTATGAAGATGAATATCAGGTCTTTGAAATGGGTAATTACCAGCAGGATGACGATTATCAGTTCCGAATTGAAAAATCAGAAATACCAGAATGCTTAAAGGATTATATAGAAGATGTAGTTCTTGTAAAAAGATTACGTGAAGTGCTGGTATTACAAGGATTTAGAAGAATAACGCCGGAATCCCCTTCAGAAGATGATAAAATTTTTTCCGGTTATCATGTTGAAGGAGACTGTATTTCTCTGAGTAAGGAGGATTTAGATTGGTATCCAGGCATTGAGATGCTTGGCGAAGGTATTTTTATACGTTTAAAAGAAGATCGCGTAAAAGAATGGGCAGCTAAGAATGAGCAATATTATAAGGAAATGGAAGACAGATTAAAAAGAAGTAATGTTGATTGCCAAAACTTTTCTGCCAGATATGTGCTTCTTCATTCATTGTCGCATCTGTTAATCAGGCAACTCTCTATTGAATGTGGTTACTCAGGTGCATCAATTAAAGAAAGAATATATAGTACTTATCCTGATGCTGGTATTGAGATGGCCGGGATCTTGCTCTATACGTCTTCTTCTGATGCAGATGGCAGTCTTGGTGGATTGGTTAGAAATGGTTTGCCAAAAGCCTTTGAACGCATTTTCAAAAATATGTTAGAAGAAGCTTCTTGGTGTTCGTCTGATCCCATATGTATAGAATCACATGCTCAAGGATATGATTCACTAAATTATGCAGCATGCCATGCATGTACATTATTACCGGAAACCAGTTGCGAAATGAGGAACTGTCTTTTAGACAGAGGTGCTGTTGTTGGCACTTTATTAGACAGAGAACGCGGTTATTTTGGAGAATTGATTAAATAGTTTTAAACAGGATAACAATATTTTCACTGAAGTAGTATGAATTTTAATTCATTATTGAGTTTGCAGTGTAATATCTAAATCAAATACGTATATTTAATTTTTACAGACATATTGAAAAAGTAAATTAAAATATGTATAATGGGAAATTAAAGGTATACAATTTTACCTAGGAGTGAAAATGATTGACTAAACAAATACATATACGTCTTGATGATATGGTATATAGTGCTGCTGTTTCTTTTGCTGAATCAAGTGGGAAAACCTTGCAGGATATTGTAAACGATGCTGTAAAACTTTTAATTGCAAACCGGGCACAGGCACAAAACAGGAATAATAAGGAGTTTACCTTTATTGATCTGTTTGCAGGCATAGGTGGAATGAGGATTGCTTTTGAACGACAAGGTGGCAATTGCGTATATTCAAATGAATGGAATAAATACTGTCAGCAGACATATTTTGCCAATTTTGGCGAGCAACCTGATGATGATATTACAAAAGTCGATGCACGCATTATTCCATCTCATGATATTCTTGTCGCCGGTTTTCCGTGTCAGCCGTTCAGCATAGCGGGCGTTTCCAAAAAACAGAGTATGGGACGTGAAACAGGTTTTGAAGATAAAACCCAAGGCACACTCTTTTTTGATGTTTGCAGAATATTAAAAGCCAAACGCCCTAAAGCGTTTATGCTGGAAAATGTAAAAAATCTAAAAAGCCATGACCACGGACGCACATTTAAGGTAATAACAGAGTCACTTGATGAACTTGATTATGAAGTTTTTGCAGCAGTCCTTGATGGTCAGAATTATGTGCCGCAGCACCGTGAAAGAATTTTGATAGTAGGATTTGACCGCAAAAGATATGGACGTAATATTAAATTTGAGTTTAATATTAATCCGGTCAATCCAAAACCTGTAATGAAAGATATTCTGGAGCCTGAAGTTGCAGATAAATATACATTATCTGATAAGTTATGGCAGTATTTGCAAAACTATGCACTTAAACACAGAGCGGCCGGTAATGGTTTTGGTTTTGGTATAGCCAGTCCAGATGGTATATCAAGGACTTTAAGTGCCCGTTATTATAAGGACGGATCAGAAATACTGATTGAGCAGCCAGGCAAAAATCCGCGCAGACTTACTCCAAGGGAGTGTGCGCGCTTACAGGGTTTCCCGGACAGTTTTAAAATAGTTGTATCTGATACGCAGGCTTACCGTCAGTTTGGTAATTCTGTTGTAGTGCCACTGATGACCGATGTTGCCGGTCTTGTTGTAGCCAAAATGAAAGCACTGGAGGAGGGGCTTGCAAATGAGCCTTAAAACAGGGTATCTGAAAAAGTATTTTAAGGGAATAATTGTAAAAAAACTGTCAGATGTTGAAACTACACCTAAAAAAAGTAACCAGCACGAATTCAATGCTACCATAAAAATGAAGGAAATTTTCGGAGCTGAGGATAGAAAATTTAAAGCAGATTTTCTTTATATTGATGATGAGCAAAGCATAACTGCTAAAGATTTTCTTACATGGTATGATGCCCGGCGTAACCACCCTACAAGAACTGAATATCGTTTATATTACCCTTCTACCAGCGTGTCAGACATGGCTGCTACAGGAGATTCCCTGTTTATATGTGTTAAACAGGACTGTAGTATTCTTTGTATTATAGCAGCGAAAGATGCTAGTATTACTAGTCAGTTATATTGGCTGTTTGATATTGAAAATAAATCTGGAAAATTTGTGCAAAACTGTGAATTAAATACTGACAGTGAGCAACTTGAATTTGCAGCACGAACGATTTTGCAGCAGATTGGTATTGAGTATGAAGAAACTGACGATACAGACCTGCTAACACCTTTACTGGAAAAATTTAAAGGATTATTTCCTAAGACCGGAATTTTTTCAGCTTATGCACGTTCTCTTGTCAAAGAAACGGATCCTGTCCATGACCCCGATGGAACATTAACAAGCTGGTTTGATATGGAAGAAAAACTGTTTTTCCTGTTGGAACAGCACACGATAAAAGAACGTTTGCGAAAAGGATTTTTCAGTAATGATGACGTGGACGTTGAAGGTTTTATTAAATTTTCTCTCTCTGTTCAGAACAGAAGAAAAAGCAGAGCTGGCCTGTCACTGGAAAACCATATTTGCGCTTTACTTGATGCTAATGGTATTGTTTATTCACATACACCAGTAACAGAAAACCGTTCCAAACCAGATTTTATATTTCCAGATATTCAATGTTACAGGGATATAAATTTCCCTACTGCAAATCTGACTATGCTTGGTTCTAAAAGTACCTGTAAAGACCGATGGAGACAGGTTCTTGCAGAAGCAGACCGAATAGATAGAAAACATTTGCTTACACTTGAAGCTGCTATCAGTACGCATCAAACTGATGAGATGCAGGACAAACATTTGCAACTTGTTATTCCATTATCAATACATAAAACCTATACAGCACTGCAGCAGGAATGGTTATACTCTGTTGAGGATTTTTTACATGAAGTAAAAGAAAAACAACGTCATACTCCATATGCTTCGCAGCTCATAATATAATGGATATATTTACTAAAGAAAAACGCAGCAGAAATATGGCTGCTATTAAAAACAAAAATACAAAACCGGAAATATTGTTACGAAAATGGCTCTTTTCTCTTGGTTACAGGTTTCGTATAAATGTAAATTATATTCCTGGTCATCCTGATATTTTTCTGCGTAAATATAACACTGCTATTTTTGTACATGGTTACTTTTGGCCCGGCACAAAAATTGTAAGATTGATCTAATCTAATACTTGATTTCTTCTTGCTATAAAAACAGACATCATATGATAAAATCAATCACATGATGTCTGTTTTTCTTATTGATATATAAAATTTATTACATCTATTTGCATTTGTATATTACGGTTGAATTGGAGAAGTTCAATACGTTCATAAAGTTCAGAGTCATCTTCTTTAAACAGATTAAAATGATGTCTTGCTTCATCAAGATTATTGTAATAATATACTTCGTCTGGTTGATTATCTCTGCGTTTAAAAGTTACGGTATACATTGTATCACCCCATATTTTTATTATATGGCTTCTTTGCTTATCAAGCAAGACCAGCCATACGTGCGGCAGCTCGTTCAGCTTTTGCTTGCGCTTTCAAGCGCATTTTTTCTTCACGCTCCAGACGGGCTTTTTCTTTTTTAGCCTGCCGCTCTGTAAAGCGCTCTGCAAGCGCTTTTGGCATACATACTATAATGGTTTTATTTTCAGCATTATAGCTGTTTGGCACAAACGGCAGGTTGCGGTAGCGAATTTTATATTCGTGATATGGCACCGTAATTTCAACGTGGTCTGTTGCTAGGTTTTTTTCAAGTTGCTGCTGCATATAGCAGTAGGTACATACCGCCTGTGTTCTGAAAAATTTTAATTTCTTTTCAATATGTTCCGCGCAGCCGTTTATACTCATCATCTGGGTATGCCCGCAGCTCATCTTCACATAATATTTCATATTATAACTCCTTCAAATTTTATGGGTATCAGACTGCCGCTGCTGCGGCAGCCTGATTGTTTTTTCAGTTCGCTTTAATAATTTTAAATTCGGTTTTCTTCCATTTCACAAGGTTTACTTTGCCACGGTCGCCAACAAAATAAACTTTTCTGCCGTCATTGTAGGCGACTACAAATTTTTTCTGCCCGCCATAGTTGCAGTTTATAAATTCAACCATGTCCCCAGGTTGCAGGTTTTTGATAGCCGCTTTTTTGGCAATTTCATTGTAATGCCGTTCCATAACTTCCTTGCGCCATTCGATTGCATATTGATCATCGGGGCAGGGGACGTCTTTTAAGATAATCAGCGGGCAGTCATGGTAGCCCGGCCCCATATCCTCACTCATATCCTTATAGCCCCATTCATCTTTATCAAATACAACAAGATTAACCAAAATTATGCGGCTTTGGTCAGGTCTTTCCAGACTGCAATAATAAACATAACCGCCTTTTTCAGCAACATAATGGTCAGAAGCCAAATGGTCATGGAGAATGACAGCCTCGCCATTGTACCATGATTTAACTTCTTTTGCAATAAAAATCTTTTTTTCTTTCATTGTTTTCGGTTTGCTTCCATAATAAGAGTAATTTGTATAAGTCCAGCCCATTGTTTATTCCTCCTTCAGCCCGGCAGGGCAGCCGGCCGGGTATTATTTTATTTATGCTAAAATTGCTTCATAACATTCCCGCGTACCCCAGCCGCAGGCGATAACCCTCGGGTCATCGGTACGGCCTGCTGAAAAGCAGGTGGTTTGGGTAATAAGTTCATCGGCAAATTTCAAAAGGTCTGTAACCTTTCTCCCTTTGCAGAAATTACGTTTCGCGTCATCATAATAATAATCCGTATAATGCCCGGTGCAGATAATTTTCTTAACCTGCCCGGCAAGGATAGCCTTTGCAAGTTTAGCGCCGTTTATTGCGCCTTTTTCAAAGTTCTGCTTTTTAACGGCAGCAAACGGGCTTATAACACGGCAGGCTTTTAATTCATATTCACTAAATTTAATGCCCATCAGTTCCAGCCTGTTGCTGTTGCGGCTATAACTACCGGCACGGCAGTTATTTATAAATTCTGCAAAAGGCAGGTCATCAAGGAAATAACTCAAACTACAGTAGCCGTTGTTGGCATCGGCAAAGGTAAAGCAGTATTTTTTGCATATTTTGCCTATTTTAAGCGCATTATCAAGGCCAATAATGGCAGCGCTATCACCGTACAGTTTTAACAGCACATTCGAGTCCTTTACATATACAGTGTGTTCATTTCTTGCTGCCGTCATATCGTTCAAATCATTTACTACCATAGTCATTTAAAATCCCCTGCTTTCAGAATATAGGCAAAATGCCAAGCCCCGTATGGCGCAGGCATTTATGCCGTGGGTTCGGAAGGGTGACAACCCTTGCAGCGTAATCCCTCGCCGTTCGCGACTATTTTTCAACCGCTTTTCGCAGGTACTTTGTAAGCAGTGCAGCCTGCGCAGGCAAAGGACGGTAATACCGCAGCGTTTATCCTTGCCGGAGCAGCAGGCGAACTGCTAAAATGGGCCGGAGAAAAGCGGGGAAAATAAAATGCTCCCAGTAGCAAAGAACAGTTTAATTTTTACTGTTCTAGCATAATGGGAGCATATTTGTTGGTGCAGCTATTTATTATTGTCTGAAAGAGGGAAATATAAATGCAGAAGTAATGCGTTTATTGAACTGAAATTTTATCTTTAGTCACTTATACCATATTTGGTAAGTAATTCCCTGGCATATTTCTGCCCGTCTTCAGTAAGAAAAACTTTTTTAGTGCGGCTGGGGTGATCACCTTGATTTATATATTTTTCTTCGTCTAATTCATTTAATGCATCAAAATTGTAACCTTTCCAGGCATAAAAATGTTCTTCATCAAGAAAATTATCGTATTCGCTAAAGCGCGTAAGATACATTAATATCATTGTTAATTCTTTAATAGTTTCTTTGCTTGCATTTAATTTCATTATAATACATTCCTTTGAAAAATATTTTATTACAAATATTATATATTATTCTCGACAAAAAACACAATTAGGCAGAGTTCTTTTGCAAACTTTTGGAGTCCTTTGATCTTGGTACATTCCATGTAGTAGAGATTGCAAAGGTAAAGGACAGCAATACCGCTTGTATATTATCAGCGGAGCAGCTGGAAATTTGCTAGAATACTCTAAAAAAGTGGAAAAAAACTAAAAACATCATAAAAATGTCAATAACGTGTAATATAAAGCTGTAAAAAATCTCGATTATGTGTTAAAATGAGCTTGTAAAAAAGTTGAAATTTATTTTTCTCTCTGTTCCATATTGTAGAACTAGCGAGGTGGGTTTGATGAAAAGAAAAATTTATGATGATATTTTAAAATGGAAACAAGATTGGGCCGGAAAAACTGCTCTACTTATTGATGGCGCAAGACGTGTTGGTAAAAGCTATATTGCAGAAAAATTTGCGCAAACTGAATATAAGTCTTATATTTTAATAGATTTTAACCGGGCAAACGATGATGTAAAAAATTTATTTGTAAATTATTTGAATGACCTTGATACCCTTTTTATGTATTTATCAGCTTACTATAATGTTAAACTGTATGAGCGAGAGTCATTAATTATATTTGATGAGGTACAGTTATTTCCAAAAGCAAGAGCTGCGATAAAATATTTGGTCGCAGATGGCAGATATGATTATCTTGAAACTGGCTCATTGATGACTATTAAAAAGAACGTAAAGGATATTTTGATACCTTCTGAGGAACGGCATTTAAAAATGTATCCTCTGGACTTTGAAGAATTTTTGTGGGCTCTTGGAAATGATACACTCATGGATATTATAAGAAAATTTTATGAGAATAAAAAACCAATGGGGCAGGTGCTGCACAGAAAAGCTATGGATTATTTCCGTCAGTATTTAATTATCGGCGGAATGCCGCAAGCCGTACAGGAGTATGTGGATACTAAAGATTTTGACAAAGTTGACAGAATAAAGCGCGATATACTTACACTTTACCGTGCTGATATTGTCAAACATGCTGATGGTTATGAAATAAAAGTAGAAAGTATTTTTGATGAAATACCGGCACAGCTGCAGAAACATGAAAAGAAGTTTAAGCTTTCGTCTATAAAAAAGGACGCCCGTTTGCGCGATTATGAAGATGCTCTATTTTGGCTTGATGATGCTATGATTGTAAATATATGTTATAACTCAACGGCTCCCAATATAGGGTTAAAGCTTAATATGGATAGACTGACATTAAAATGCTATATGGCAGATACAGGGTTACTAATAAGTCATGCTTTTGACGAAAACGGGCTTTTAAGTGAAGAAATTTATAAGAAATTACTTTTCGGAAAATTAGAAGTGAATGAAGGGATGATTGTAGAGAATATTGTGGCGCAAATGCTAACAGCAAGTGGACATAAACTATACTTTTACTCAACACCATCGGCAAAAGATAGTAACGAACGTATGGAAATAGATTTTTTGATTACAAAGGCTAAAATTAGTAACAGACATAATATATCACCTATAGAGGTAAAATCTAGTAAAAATTACACGATTTCTTCCTTACGTAAATTCACTGCTAAATATGGAGAACAGACTTATACTCCTTATGTTTTACATACTCAGGATTATAAAGAAGCAGATGGTATTGTTTATTTGCCATTATATATGACGCCACTACTTTAAAACTTATATAAATATAGCAAGCAGGACAGTAATAGGTATAATGCAAAAAGTAAAACCAGCATTTAAAAATGCTGGTTTTACTTTTTGCGAAACTGTAAGTTTTATATTTTAAAATTATATATTAAATCTCTGCCGGAATAGTGGATTAAAAGAAATATTTTGTTTAATTTCCTGTTGTAAACCAGGAGCTGTTGTTCCATCTATTAAATTTTCTGCTGTTTCTAAATTTTTCTCAGCTTCAAGTAATATATTTTTTCCAAACCATTGTTTTAATTCCGGGTATTCGTTAAATATTGGTTCTAATTTCCCCATTAAACATCTATATACTAATGCTTTTGTAAAATACCAATGAGGATTATACCTGTCTAATTTTATTGCTCGGGTAAGAAAGTATAACGATGTGATATATATATTATCTTTATACATTACCCTGCCAGCTTCACCCCAATAAAATGCTTTATTCGGATCCAGGTTTGTACATTTAACAAAAGCATAAAAAGCGTTTTTTAAAATATTTTGTCCAAGCGCTAGTTCAGCTAATGCTGATGCTGCATCTATTTGATTATATATAAATGCACGATTATATAATTCTCTAATAGCGGCTTGTCCAGGAATATTTGAAAAAAGCTGTTTTAAATATAGTTGGGCATCTACTGTTTCCGGATATAACTGATTTCTGTTTTGTTTACTTTGAGGTTTATAAAAATCATACGGTTCTACAATTTTTAAATTTTCTTTTTTTTGATTTTCTATAGACTCAAGTATAATTTTGAAGTCATTATTTAACATAGTTAATCCTAAAGAAAATATTGTGAAATTGTCGTATTGATCTAAATTATATTTTTGCTTTATTTCATATGCCTGTTTTGCTTCACCTGTTAATATTAAAGCATTAAAGATCAATGCAGCTGTTACAAATTCCTCCTGGTTATTTTTATTAATTCCATACCAATTGTAGCTGCTTGCTTCATTGGCTACTGCTTCCATATTTCCCATTAACCAGGAAGCTTTTATTTGATAATCTTTTTCGTTTATATACATTTTATTACCTCACAAGACTTAGTTTTATTTGTAATTGATTTGATTTTATTAAACCATTTTAAGGGATAATGCTATAGCCAGGCGTAAATTGTCTTCAAATTTACTTTGATCTTTTGCACTTTCTAATATTTTATCTGTAACCAGGTTTGCTCCTAAGCGCGCTGCAGTGCCATCAATATCTGAATCCATTAATTCGTCTAACGGTACATCCTTGCCAGCGATTGAATCAGCATAAATTTTTAAGTATTTATTTTCTATGTTACTCGTATTATATAGAGTATTATCCTTCTGTTTTTTTAACGCAATAAGTGCATAGCCTAAATGCCTGCCAAAATCACTGGCCCAGATTATATATGGAGAGCTGTAATCTTTGGTTTTAAGAAAATAAATCATATCATCTACCATTTCCGGCCTTTTTTTAAATGCTAAATAAAGTGCGCAGTATATATAACTCCATATACTCGCCTGAAAATCGTTATTTAAAAAATGTACTTTACCAAGCGCGTATAAATATGTATTTAATTCGCTTGATGTGGGATTTTTTTGTATGTATTCGATATAGCATTTTATAGATTCCTGATATTTCCCCTCGCGTTTTAACCTGATTGCTTTGTCTAAAATATCCTCTTGGTTGTTAAAAAATGAAAACATAAAATAAACCTCCCTTTTTAAGTTTATTATTATAAAATTTTATAAATCATTTATTGTTATTTAAATAGAAAAGCCGTTTTGCATTATTTTATATTTTAATCTGCTAATAACATTATACTGTATTTGGCTGCACAAATACAATAGAAAAACAAGACATTTAACTTTAGAACTGGCAGGATAAGCAGTATATGCGGAACGCGATGCTTCATGAATGCTTTGATATAATAATTTATGCGGACAATGTATAGTAATTTGTATGAACATTGGCAATTTATTAATCTAAAGGGATTGTTATATCTGATGTTATAGATGGCGAAGTATGTCTGTATAATATAAAATAAATGATGAATTTATCAGAATAACATTTTACATTTGTATTATCAATTAGAGCATGCTATAATTAGAATTAATAAATTATTTTTTAACAAAACTTATAACAGGCACATAAATTGGAAGTGCTGAAATGCAGCTGTATGAATCTGTAAGAAATAACCTTGAAAGATTGGGCTTAAAAATAGAAGATCATGAAGATTTTTTTACAATTTACCAAGGAATATACGTTAGAAATACAAGACATATAGTACGAATTGATTTTGAAGAAAAACGTAATAATTTTCAGATATATGTTACATTAGGAGTCACTTCAAATAATGATTTTGAGTTAACAGCGAAGTTGTCTAATGCAGACAGGAATAAATTATATGAAATTGCAAATGAATATAACAGATCTTATCCATTAAGTAAAGTATATGTAGATAATTTTGGTATACCTATGTGGATGATAGATATTCCTATTACGCCAGGTTTTAGTGCCAGCGCAGAAGGATTAATACAGTTATTGGCTTCCTTGTTAAAAGCAATTGAAGAATTTTTCCCCAAATTCATAGATGCAGCTGAATAATATATTACTTATGTCATATTAACAGATGCTTGCAGCATCTGTTTTTTTATAATTGGTCAGACAGAATAAACTGCATAATAGAGAACCAGTAAAACTTGGGAATCATTGATTGAAAGTAAATATAATAGGGCGGAAGGTTCATTATGAAATATTATTTATATCAGTCCAAAGCAGCTTTTATACCTAAAGACATATCCGATAAAATAAAGGAATTCTCTGAGGCAGCGCAGGAAAAAATAAATACTTTATATGAGTATGATTCATATTACGATATTATTGCTAATTTCAAAGCCGGTAGAGTAAAAGAAAATAATAGGAACAGTAATCTCAATTTACTAAAAGTTGCAAAAAATATTGTGCAGCGGGGCTTTCCTGCTTTTGCTCCTGTTGGCAGCTTTCAAGATATAAGTATTGACGAAATTACTGCCGAAAATGTTATAAGCTCTCTCAATTTATTTGATCCTGACTATAAATTTAATCCTAAATATACTTTATATCAGAAATCAGTATCAGGAGAATTTGTTCCGGCAGAAACTAATGATACAGAAATTCAGTATTTAACGGGATTGCCGTCAATGTTATTTCAGTTTATGGAACCGCAAAAACCTCTTGAGGAGGTAATAGAGTTCCCTAATACAGATATGCAGTATTTCGTAAGTAATCCACATGCCTGCTTTGCTAATACAATTTCCAAAATTAAAAATAAATTTAATGACCAGCGTTTGGATTTTTCATTAGTACTTCCAAATAAAAAATGTGTGGCCATTGAACTGGATGGGCCGCAGCATCAGGATCCGGAACAAAGAACCAAAGACAGAGCCAGGGATAATCTTTTAAGAGAATTGTATTGGAATGATACTATCAGAATTGATAATATAGCTGATAAAAGGCAGCACATTTTAGTTAAGCAATTTTTTAAAGTTAATTATTTAAATGAATATGTACTGAGGGGCAGCATACTTGCTCCGGTTAGAACATCAATAAGTATGGCGAGAATCGCAGATACATTTTTGTGGCTGGCTATTAATAATATTATTAAAATTTTTTCGTCTGTTTCTGTAAATTTAGAAATAGAAACCCGTGATTTTAAAGCGGCCATTGAGGGAATTAAATATGTTTTAGAAATTTTGTTTAATTTACAGGCGTTAACTGACAAAAAGTATAATATAGCACCGGTTTATCTGAAACTTGTTGATGGAGAAAAAGAGGAAGCGTATTCTGTTACCCATGATAAAATAATTAAATTAGCTGATGATTCTTTTAATACTGACATAATAATAAAAGAAAATATAGAACGCAGATATTATGATTTTCGTCCTCATGAAAAAAATAATAAAAAAATAGTCTGGCTTTATTCTTCGTATGGCCAAAGCTCTGAATATAAAATTGAATATTCTCTGAATATGATCAATTATACAGTTGACGACTCGAAAGAGGATAACCTGAAGTTTTTTCTAAGAGAAATATTTAGAAAAGATGATTTTCGTCCTAATCAATTTGATATTATAAAAAATGCCTTAAACAGAAAAAATACAATAGGGCTATTGCCGACCGGCAGCGGAAAATCATTAACTTATCAATTAACTGGTATGCTTCAGCCTGCGCCCAGCATCGTAATTTGTCCGATTATATCTTTGATGAAGGACCAGGTGGCTAATTTGAAAAATATAAGAATTAGTCATACCGGAACAATAAATTCTGATATTCCTGTAAGGGAAAAGAACCAGGCTTTGTATGATTTTCAGTCATATAGGACAATGTTTACATATATTTCTCCCGAACGATTACTTATACCATCTTTCAGAAATATTGTTAAAAATATGGTTATAGCGACTGTAGTTCTTGATGAAGCGCATTGCATTTCACAGTGGGGGCATGACTTCAGAACGTCTTATTTAATGATTGGTGATATTATAAACCAATATATGCCGGATTCTACAGTTATGGCGTTGACTGGTACAGCATCTTGTAATGTAGTTACTGATATCAAAAGGGAACTCAGAATTAGTGAGCGATTAAAGTCTACCTCTATTATTACGGCCAATAGTTTTAATCGTTCAGAATTGAACTTCTATGTTTATCATTTGAAGAATGATGTAGATTTAGCGGCCAAAGTAACAAATAATCACACTATTTCAAATGTTATTGACTTTGTAGCCCAAAAACTTTTTAATTTAACTGATACTGAAGTGGCATTGGATAAATTGTTTGAACAGCAAAATGGGTTTTATAAAAATGCCGGTATTATTTTTTCTCCTTATGCTACTAAAGAAAATTGCTCAGTAAACGACATAAATCAAAAACTTTCTAAAGTTTTAGATAAAGATATTAAACGTGGCACTTATTATGGTGACCTTGCTGCAAGCGAAAAAAATAATAACCAAGATGATTTTATAAATAATAAAATTTGTATATTGGTTGCTACCAAAGCGTTTGGTATGGGTATTGACAAACCAAATATCAGGTTTACCGTTCATATGTGTACCCCTGAATCTGTAGAGGCTTTTTATCAGGAAGCCGGCAGAGCAGGAAGGGACAGGCAAAAAGCTGTAAATGTTATTATAGCCGGACCTAAAGACCCGAATATGGATTATAAATCTTCCTGTGACCATAAAATTTATGATTACTTCCTTAATCAAAATTTCCCGGACAGGATCAAGTTTAAAAATACTGTAGAGGTATTTTTAAATGCTCAAACCTTATATAATGAAGGTTATGAAAATTCAATAATGCAGGATTTGGATTTAGGAGAAAACCCCAGAGACTATGTGCAGCTTAAAAAAGATGAAAATGGTGTATATATTAATGTCAATGTTGATAAAAAGAACAGAATGAATTATAAAATTGAATATAACGAGGATAGCACTGTTTCTTTTTGTAATGATAAAAAGGAAGAACAGGGGCCGTTATTTTCAGCTTATAGTAATGAAATTTTCAGCACAGTTGAACAAAAAGTCCTTAAAGCCAAGAACCAGGAGCGATTTATTAAGTTTTTTGGTTACCAGCATACGCTTTTAAAGAAAAGTTTATTAGATGTTATAGCTGACAATGAAGATGTTGGATATATAGGCCTGGATTACAGCAGCTTATCAAATCCTGTAGAAAAAATAATCAGGTCGTTAATGGATGAGTTTCAAAGAGAATACCCCGAAAAGGCTTTCCTTATTTCTACTGATGATTTGAAAACTTTAAACAGGTACAGAAAGGAGCGCCTGAAAAAAGAAAAATCTTTAGATGACTTTTTTACGTTTTATAATGAATTAAGAAAGAAATTCCTTCTAAAACCTTTAAATCAGGCTGCGTATAGGAATTTAGTAGACGATGCTAAGTCCGCAGCAAATACGGAATTAAATAATTCTGAAGAAAGAATGGTTTATTATTTAAGTATTTTAGGAATTTTTAAAGATATTGAAGTATATTACGCTCCTAAATTTTATAAGGTTACTCTAAATAAAATCACTAAAGAAGGATTAAAAAAGAATATTGCTAAATTTATAGCAAATTATGAAACCAGGAATATGGCAGTACAGGTGCTGCATTCTCAAACATTTTCTAATTTTTTAAATACTGATGAAAATGATATAAAAAATCTGCTTAAAAATGCATTGTACGCAGTTATTGACTATTCTTATGACAAAATAAGAGTTTTTAGAGAAAAGCAGTCTGAGAATATTTACAGATGTATTCAGGATTATGATGAAAGTGATCCAGAAGGATTTTCCAAGGAAATATATAAATATTTTGAATCCAAGTATACCGATGATATTTTAAAGAACATTAACAACCAGAATATGAGTACACCAATTTTCTGGATGGAAAGAATTTTGGATGAATCAGTAAATAATCCTGATTCTAATTTGTTATATAATTTATCCCATTTAAGGACTTCAGCACTTAAAATAATTGCTGACTATCCTAATGCATTTACGCCGTATTTCCTTTACGCTTTTGGTATTTTTAAAGATACATCTTTGAGTATACAGACAGGTATAGCATATTATATCGAAGGCGTAAAATTAATTCAGAAAACTAATAGTTTGTATTCACCACGATTAATGCAAATTTGCAGATTATGCCTTGATACTACTGATATCAGGTATTTGGAAGAAGTACAGCGAACAGTAGATACTGATTTCAAAGATGATGCTAAATACCTAAAAGAATTTAAACAAATTCTTAGTGAAAAATTAAGAAGTTTGCAAAATGTGCAGATTAGTTTATGGTAAAAATTTTGATTGAATGGGGTAGGTTACTTAAAATTAAAACTACACTGCCAAAACGTCTCACTGCAAATTCTGGTAGTGTAGTTTTTAATTTAATATTTGAATATTTTTATTTAGTCAATACAAAAGGCTGGATAGAGTTAAGAGAAAAAGCTTCTTAAAGGATTTAATTCAATTCCTAAACTATCCATTATTTCATCGTTAGACATTCTGAATTTTTTAATAGCGTAGCTGGTAGGTTCAGGGGTTGTATCGTCGTTATATTTTTCCGCTAACTGAAAGTTTATTTCTCGTTCTGCGGCAGTTATTCTTCCATACCATTGCATTATATGTGGATCTGTTTCAGATATACTTTTAAAGTAAGATAACAGGCCGGTATAAGCTAATACTTTGTTAAAATACCATTGAGGATTACGTGGATCCAGTTTAATTGCTTGATTTAATAGGTATGTGGAAGTGATAACATCTTTGGCTTTCCATGCTGCAAAACCAGCTTCTCCCCAAAAAACTGCTTTATTGGGATTTAAATTTGTGCACCTGATATATGCCACAGTACCGCCTGCTGATAAAGACCTGCACGCACGGAATATATTGCTAACGCTGCCGCAGGAAGATAATCAGTTGAAGTGTAAGCCTCATTATATAAATATCTAAGTACAGTTTCTTTATCATGCCTTAAAAATAGTCTGTTCAAGAATTCTGCAGCCTTGCTTGTTTCAGGATACCATTGTTCGTTATCTGGCATATATTGTGTTGTATAAAGATTAGTTGGCTCAATTAATTCCATATTGAGATTTTGTTTTAGAGCTAAAATCAATTGGCCAATATCATTATTAAAGAAAAGAAGTACGTAATTATAAGGCCGTATATTATCAAAACCTAATAAACCATATTTAGTTACAATATCGTAAAGTTTTTTCCCTTCACCTTTAAGCAATAATGCTGATAAATAAATGGCGCCTATTTGAAGTGCTTCATCATTTTCTCTTTTTGCATCATACCAGAGAGTATCTAAATTTAAATTTTTAAAACTGTCTAATACATTATCAAGCGTTCCAAAAGCCCAGGATGTTTTGATTTGAAGTAATTCGGAATCTTTGCCCATTTTTTAGCCTCCGTTCATAACATAAATTTACCATCTATTTTCAAGATCTATTCTTATATTTGCTCCATATAAATAACCATCACCACCGGTAATCTCAGCTATGGTACATATTATATGGTGTCCCTGGTCAAGGTAAGGCGCCAATTTTTCGGCAAGGTTCTTTTTTATAAAACCTAACTGAACATTATGGTGATAAACGGCAATAGCATTTCTATCGTAGAGGTTATCCGGTTCTCTAATCAGAGTTAATTGGTCGCCTCTATTACATCTGGACAGATAAAACTGCCGGTTATCATAGCTTACACCTGCCAGTTTACTATAAAAGGGAAAATTAAGAGTATCCAGCTGCTGTGATGCCTGTTTTAAATGAAGCCATGATTTAATGCCATTTCCGAATTGATTTAATAAAGCCTGATAACTTTGCAAATATAATTCATAAAAATGGGTATCATTTACATTGATTTTATCACTTATATTATTGAATTCCTGGCTGATGGCTGTAAACAAACCTACATCTATAGTAGAAAAATCAGCGCTGTAAGATTTTTTTCCACAATATGCTGCCAGATTAGTAATTCTGAATAACTTCCAGAATAATGTGTCAGGGTCTAATTCGATAGCTTTGTTGATATAATACAATCCTGATTCAGGACTTATTGCAATATTTAATCCTAAAATATTATAAAAACCCCAATACAAAGCTTTGTTAGGATTAATAATTATGGCATTTTCCAAAGTCTCTAAAGACTGTTCGAAATGATTTAAGTTATTAGCTTGCAGATAACCTAATTTAAATAATGCATCAGCATTATTATTGACCTGTGCATCATAAATAAGCCCTTTTATATAATTATGGACACGTTCTTCATTTTGGTTACAGCTATCTAATTTACTGTATAAATCAGCAATTTCTTTAAATCCGCCATCATAAACAGACGGATTATAAAAAGACTGCCTGAAATTCATATCCGTGGGAGCGGGCAGAGCTTTATTGTATAATTCCGGGAATTTACTTTTACATAAATCTATATATATTTCAGAAAACTGATAAGAGCCATAGCGATGCAATACTTTCCAAACTTCTAACGCATCACCGAACATTATGTTTGAATAAAATAATAATTTAAAAGCCAGTTGTTTATCTTCTGTTAAAAATTCTGTCCCTTCAGACCAAGTTATATTTTCAAAAATATCTCGAAGCTCATCAAATTCTCCGTAATCCCATAAACGACAAATTTCTTCAGTTTCCGATAAAGTTAAATCCATTGCAATCACTCCCATAAAGATAATAAATTTTGTAATTTTAGTATTTTTCTACTAATTAACTCATTAGACTATCTTATAGATTAAATATACCATAAATTTATGATAAAATAAAATTATTGGGAAAGGAAGATGCGGTTTTGAAGACTATTTTTGATATAATTTGCTTTATCATTGGCATATGCGTATTATGCGGATTCTTTTTTGATTTAATATACATTGTTGTTATTATTGCTTGTGCCATTGCTATTGTGACTGCATTAATAAATTTTTTTAAAGGTAAGTAAAGATATAACTTTGTATAACCTGGCTTTTAAAGCCTAAAACATCATGTTCAAATACGGAGTCAAGAGTACTATGAATGATACGCAAACATTATATACGATTAATAAAATATGGGCTTTAGCAGCGGAAATGTTTTTTGGTGCAGCAGCACTGCTGGTATTAGATTCGAGATTTTTTCCCGGAATATTAACAAGTGGATTAATTATATCAATATTTATATTTGTTTTGGCTCATAAACCCAATATAGATAATTATAGAAAATATGATTCTATGAAAGACATCAGTGACCGCAAATTACCGGTAACTTCTGATATCAGGATAGTTATGGCAGCATTAATATCTTTAATTACAATGTTGACACTATTGTTGATATCTTCATTGTTACCATATAAATACATGAACGCTTATGACTTAAATTCGTTAACTATCAATTTTTATGTTATGTTAGCTTTTTTTCTATATTCAATAATCGTTCGAAGTGTTTATCGCTTTTCAGTACAATCAAGAAATTATAATTTAACAAAGTCACAGTACTATAACTGTACTTATGAAGTGCAGAACGTAAAATATATTAAAAGTGCAATGATAATTTTATTGATTTCTAGTGCTGTAATTGGATATCGTATATATCAGTTAATTGATATGATTGACAATGGTAAAAAGGTATTTTTTTATTACTGAAAAAAGTAATTTAAAAAGAGGAGGGACAAGATGAAATTATTTGCAAAAAAACCGTTGAAAGAATTATTGGACAAAGTTTTAGATAAGTCTGCTATGGTAGTCCGTGATGTAAATTTACCTCAAATTTTAGACAGAAAATACATTCCCGGAACAATTATCTTAGAAAAAGGTTTTACTGATGCTTCACATAGAATAGGCGGTATGGTAACAACACACAGATTTACTATTCTGTCTAATCATATGGCAGATCTGGCAGCATTTGACCAGGATACTAATTGGGGTATGGTTGTGGCTAATTTTGATACTCATTTCCTGGTTTTAGACAAATACACCTTTAATGGAAAAACGCAAATAATTTTATTGCATCTTCCTGACAGTATGGAATGAAAACAGTTTGAAAATATCTCGCTGAATAATTTTAATGAAATTGTAACAGACCTTCGTGAAAAATTTAAATACATATGTGAAAGAGAGCCCATACCAGAACTAACTGGAAGTGATTGGTTGAACCGCTGTGCTGCACCACTGGGAATGGACAGAGAAGGAGATTACTTTAATTTGGATTTTTCCTTAAGCATGCATTTTGATAAAATTGGAGAAACGGACTTCAGAAATTTATTAAATAAAATTGTATATGTTGAATTAGGGCCAGATATAAAAAAAGATTTGGGAGAAAAAATTGATATTCTGAATGAAGATGATGGTTTATTATTGTATGGTTACATTGACGAAGCTGCCGGCCTTTCATTCCATGTATTATGTTCAGCAAATATCAGGAATAATACTTTGAAATATGGCAGATTACAGAATGATACCAGAATTATAATCCGCAAGGAACAGCTTAATGACAGTAAGTATCTCAGTATGAATTTTTGCGAATTTGATTACTCTGTATTTAAAAAAATTACAGAGCAAATTGATAAAGGCTATCAATGTACCAATAAATCTACTGAAGAAATGAGAGATTTTAAATTTCTTGATTCTATGAGGCATATAAATTTTCCTGATGATATCCAGGTACTCCTTATTAAAGATAATTTGAAAATAGAACAAGTATGGGTAAAGTGCTGGGAATATACTGAAGATGAACTTTTTGGCAAATTATTAAATGAGCCTGAACAGGATTTCGGCATTCACAGAGGCTATATCATAGGCTTTGCTCCTGTAAAACACAAAGATAAGATTTTTTGTGCTTATACCGGCAGATATTTACAGGTGTTGGAGAACTAAAAACAGGTTTATAGATTATTTGCTTACAGAAAAATTAAAGCCAATAGATTACATAAGTAAATATGTAGTCTATTGGCTTTTTTGAATCCTACCACTGTCTGATTATATAGAAGAAATTTTGAATTTCATTCTGTTAAGAATTTGCTCATTAGAATCGACCGTCTTTTTAAGTTCAAGATAACGTTGAAGTTTTCTTCGGCCGGTTTCCAAACCATAATTACTTAAAATAACTGTACCAAGGCCAGCTAACCAAAAACCTGTCAGACCAGTTACTGCACCGCCTGCAATATAGGCAATCCAAGAAGAAAATGAACGTGAACCAAATTCTTTACCTTTTTGATAAGAATTTAAATAGTCTTTTTTGCTTACCGAATAACCAATAATTAAAAAAGGAATAATGGACGGAACCCAATCCATTTGAAAATCGGCATTATCCAGGCTTTCCATAATAACTGAGGTTAATTCGTCATTAGAAATTCCTGAGTTGATAACATTATCAGAAATTCCTGATAATGCTAACTGATTATATACTTCTTCGGTAGTAACGATGTCTATATTAGGATAAGTAAGAAGCGCCTGATGAACATAGGATATAGAATCTGTAGCTTTAAGCTGAAGTTGTTCAGATATATTGCCAAAAGTATCTGTTATCTGAATATCCCATCCGGGATTAGTTGCAGAGTCTGCTACCGATGCTGTATAACCATCAGGCAGTACTCCGTTATTTAAGTAATCCACATAACGCATTTCAAATAATTTACCTTTAATGGCATTAGCATATCCGCTTAATTCTTCCGGGGAAGAAGTATTTATAATTTCAGTAAGTGTGTAGTTCTCAGATAAATCCGGATAAGCCAGCTGAAATGCTTCATTAATATCAGGGGGGATGGTATGTGTATTAATATAATGAATACTGAAAGCTGAAGACATGATAAGAGAGTCGAGAAAAATTTGTTTCTGGTTGTCAGCGTTCATGAGTTTATCAGAATATATTTTATTTAATCTGCCAAATTCTTCGCTCTGTTCTGTTAGTTTATCAATTTCTTTTTTTATTTTTTCATTTGTTATAGTATGTCCGTAAATACCTTTTCCTGTTTCAAAAGCCCCTTTGCTTAAACCGACAGCAGCTCCAGTTATTTGCTCCCGATGATCGTAAGTATATTTAGCAGCAAGTTTAGCTGCTTTGGCAGTATATTTTGCACCGCTGATTAATCCTTTGTTGCTTAATTTCAAGGTTTTTTTACCTATAGTTTTCAAATTTTCTATTTCAAAAAAAGCCATAACAGATCACCTTCGGTTATATCGTGTTTTCGGTAAAATAGACGTATACGTTTTTATTTTAATCATAAATAAAATTAATAATGTAGTTCTGTAAATATTATAATATGCTTCAATTGATGTTTGCAAGATTAGTATAACAAAGCACTGGGCGGGAAGAATTTCAATATAAAATGTTGTAAGCAAAAATAATATATATTATAATCAACTTAGCAGGACAAATTACCGGGAAGGGTGAAGAAAATGTTTTGGTTTGATGAATTTAAAGAAGAATTAAGAAGAAATAATATCAGGTTCCATGGTAATATAGAATTTTTGGAGTTTATAGTAAGATCTGATAAAGGCTATCCAATTCGTTTCTTTATCGATACTGAAGGCGACTTCTTTGAATTTTCTGCGTATGCTACAATCGGCGTATCTAATACAAGTATTGACAATTATGAAATTATGAATAAATATAATAATATTTTCAGGATGTTCAAATTTAGTTTTACCGAACCGGGAAATATCAGACTTGAAGTTGATATACCTAACAGATTTTATAAGAGTGTCGATTATACATTTTTCTTGATTCGAGAAACCATTAAAATAGTAGATGAAATAGGTCCCAAATTTATACACTATCGTTTATAATCAATACTATGTTTATATTAATTAAGTTAATTATGAAATAGAAGGCAGCGGATTAATGACACTGCCTTCTATTTTTTTGAGGTATGCTGCAAAATGTTAAAAGTTTATTCTGTGTTATTACAGCTATAAAAATCATGAATAAAATGAAAAATAAAATTGAAAAAATGTTTGACCTTCAACTATGTATAATATAAAATATACATAGTTGAAGCAATCAAAAAACACAGCTTTGAAAATGCTAAATTTTATTGTTTATGGAGTTTTTAATATGCTGCCAGATTTTGTTACTGACCAGACTAAAATTGCAAAATATTCTTATGCCGACATCGAAGAAATATTTTTGGATAACTATGAGGATGTTTTAAAAAAGTATATTGCCGGCGGTAATCCTTCCGAAGATACTTTAAAAAATTACTTCGGCCAGATTCGTGAATTTCTTTCCTGGTGCAAGGATAATGATTTTAAACCGTTGCGCCTCCAGGAACCACATATTATTTTGTATCGTGATTTTCTTATTGAAAAAAATCAAAAGGTCAATACAGTAGCAGCGAAATTAAACTCCATCAGGAAATTTTATCATATTGCTCAGAAATTCCATATCATTCAGGAAAATCCTGCTGAAGATGTTAAGGCGCCGCGAGATCCTGATGCAGCACTTATTAATATACCCTATTTATCTGCTGGCAAGTTGGAATATCTTTTCCGGTCCATTCCCAATGAAACTGAAAAAGAGCTGCGTGATAAGGTGATAATAGCTTTTATGGCGATTGAAGGGCTGCGTACTGTGGAAATCCATCGCATGAATGAGGAAGATATAAATGTGGACCAACAGACTATTCTCATACACGGTAAAGGGAAAAATGCTATGATTTATCCTAGGCCGGATACCTTCGGTTTGCTGCTGCGCTATCTGGATAGTAAAGACCGGTTTAAAATGAATAAGAACAGACATTATATAATGGAGAAAGTGACTCCGGTATTTACTTCTACTTCCAATAATATGTACGGACACCGTATGATAAGGCAGGCCGTACGCGATGCAGTCAATAAATGGTTGATAACAGCAGGGCTTAAGGAAAAAGGAAAAGCCGGGCATATGCTGCGGCATACCTGCGCAACACTATTATATAAGGAAACAAAGGATTTAAAACAGATCCAGGAAACACTTAGGCATAGCAATATCAATATGAGCAGTAAATATGCTCATTTAACTGACAGACAGGAAAACCGGTATACGAATAGCATACCGGTAGAAATAGATTAACAATTATGAAAAAGTGCTAAGTTGTTATAAAATATTTCAAGAACATTAAAAAAAACATACGATTTATAATCTATATAGATAAACCCGGCGTATAGCGCTATTTTAAAGCTTTAGCGGGATTTTCTTGCGATGCTTAGAAAACCCTACGCAAGCTAAAAAAACGGCTTAAAAGCGAATTCAAGAGACGTTTTTCAAAATTATATAAAAATATCTGTAATATTTTATCAATAATTACGGGTTGGTCTAGTAAAGAGTGTAATTTTTTTAGGTGGCTGAGTAATTCAGCCACTATTTTTCTATATACGAAAATAGCCACCGTGCAGCGGCTTTTTCGATAAAGAACAAGGCAGCTAGTACGCTGCCCTGTGATAAAACTTACATAGAAAGTTCATAACCTAACATAAAGTTACGTCCCATAGACATGTAAGCCAAGCGGTTCTCTCTCGGACCGGCATCAGTTGTATAGTCTTCACGGTCGAATATATTATTTACATGTAAAAAGAATTTATGATTTTTTTCCGGTTTATAGCTAATGTGAAAATCTGTAAATAATGCCGGCTTAACTTTTTCTCCACCATATTTATCTACATCACTGTCATACCTTTTTCCCATATAATTAGCTAATAAAGATGCACCGAATTTATCTTTATGATAATCTACTGATGCCATCAACTGTAACCTGCTGCCATATTTTTCATAAGCTCCGTCAGATTCACGTGCTTTTTCCGGATTACTCCATGCAATACCAAAAGAACTGCTTAAATTTTCATTATGTTCAATATCACAACTTAATTCAATACCAGTATTTTTTGTATCAACGTTAGTATATTGCAAATTACCTTCGGCAGCACTTGTACCAGCAACATTTGTAATACTGTCTTTAATTTTATAATTAAATAGTGCTAATCTCCATGCAGCTTTACCTTCATTTAATTACAACTTAACATAGTTATTGTTAAGTTTGTAAATAAAGCCAATATCCAATTAAATCCTGTTAGGATAATGTTTTTGTATCCATAAAAATATTATAGGTATGACTATCAGTGTAAAAACAGTTGAAGTTATCATGCCGCCAATAATAACCCAAGCCATACTCTCTCTTGTTTCTGAGCCTTCAGTCATGGCAAGGGCTGTTGGCAGCATACCAACAACCATAGTTATTGCGGTCATAAAAATAGGCTTTAGCCTGGTCTTACCGGCTTCTATTATTGCTTCAGCAGCGCTTTTTCCTTCCTTCATTAAAGTTAGTGTATAATCTAATAACAAAGTCCCGTTTTTCGCTACCAGGCCATCCATTATCAAAATGCCAATTAATGAATAGAGATTAAGCGTATTATCAGTTACAGAAAGACATATAATTGCTCCTATTAATCCCAGCGGCAAAGAAAACATCCTGATTAAGGGTGTAAAAACTGATTCATATAGTACAGCCAGCAGCAAATAAATAAGCAGCAGGGACATACTCAGTGCTATCGCCATTTCTTTAAAAGAATCATTCATACTTGTTGCCTGACCGGTGAACATATAAGAACATTTAAGATTACTATCTTCTAATTTTTTCTGTATTTCCTGCACCACTTCATTTAAAGGTCTGTCACTCAAATTACTCTGAATATTAATTATACGTTCTTTGTCAACTCTTCTAATAGTTATCGGCCCGACACTTTCTTCAACTTTGGCTACATCGCCTAAATTTACAGTGCCATTTTTAGCTGCTACAGGGATGCTTTTAATATCTTCGACAAAAAAGTTGTCACTACCGTTAAATTTAACAGTAATATCTGTATCAAGCCCTCTATTATCAGGGTCATTAGCTAAAACGCCAGCATTTTTACCGCCGACTGCCGCTGCAAAAGATTTGTTTATATCTTCAATAGATGCTCCGTAAAATTGCAATTTTTCACGATCTGCACTTACTTTTATTTCAGGCATACCTTCTGTATAGGAACTTTTTATATCCTTAACACCTTCTGTTTCCTTAAAAATATTTAATACTTTCTTTGATTCTTTAATCAGCACATCCATATCACTGCCTCTTAATTCTAACTGCAATGGTGAACGTACTAATGTTTTGCCGCCCGAAACGCCGGTAACAGAAGATTGTATTTCACTTACCCTTACTTTAATATCACCAAAATTATTTTTAGCAAATTTTCTTATCTCATCAGCGATTTCCCATACATCTTTGGATCGTTTGCTCCTGTTATAAAGGCTGATGGATATTTTACCATTACTTTCCGTGCTCGTAACATTTGATAAATGATGCTCAATTTCAGGAATTTGCAGCAGATATTCGTCAAATAATAATAGCACTTCGTTAGTCTGTTCCGCACTGTAACCTACTGGTAATTCTATATTTACCTGAATAGCGCTTTCGTCAGTCCTTGGCATATATTCTGCACCTACAAATCCAAAAGGTATAAGTAATACAGCCCCAATAAACAGTGCTGCTATGGTAAATATAACCTTACGGGGATAAAGCAGGCATTTTTTTAGTATTTTTTCGTATTTATTTATTGTGTTTTTCTCAATTTTATCTAAAAATTTCCAGACTCTGCCTTCGGGCAGTTTTATTCCATGCGAATAAAACTTTGAAGCAAGCATAGGCGTTAATGTAAACGAAACAAGTAGCGACATCAAAGTTGCAAAAGTTATTGTCAATCCGAATTGTTTAAAAAACTGACCCGTTGAACTTTGCATAAAAGCTATAGGCAAGAAAACCACTACATCACAAAGCGTCATGGCTACAGCTGCCATGCCTATTTCATTTCTTCCAAGTTCAGCAGCATTATCTGCTGAATAGCCATTATTAATATAACGTTGGATATTTTCAAGTACTACAATGGAATCATCAACCAGAATACCTATGCATAATGCCATGCCCATTAATGACATCATATTAAAAGTAAATCCGGCAAGATACATTAAAAAGAATGTAGCTATTAACGATACCGGTATAGCAATCATTACTGCAAGTGATGATTGCCAGCCCCTGAGGAATAAATACAAAACTATACCAGTTGTAAAAAGTCCTTCAAGTAATGTATAAAAAGTATTTTTTAATGAATTTTTTACAAAGGAAGACTGATCATAAACAAGTGTAAAAGTATAATCAGGATACTCCGATTTTAGTTTTTCAAGTTGAATTAATACATTATCAGATGTATTAACTATATTGGCACCGCTTGCTTTATATATATCTATGGCAACAGCATCATTTCCGTCAACACGGCTATAAGTTACTGCACGTTTTTCTTTTGCCTTAATTTCAGCAATATCTTTTAGTATAATATTTTGCCCATTCGCTGTCTTTATCTGTACATTTTCAATATCTTCCGGTTTTTCGTATTGAGCCGTTAATCTGACAGTAGTTTGTTTTACGCCCGTATAAACAGATCCGGATGATAGAAAGACATTTTCGTTTTTTATATTTTGTATAATATCCTGCAGGTTTAACCCATAATAATTTAATTTTTCTTTATCAACATCTATACTGATTTCTTTAACTCGCCCACCGCTCAATTCAATATCTGCAACACCGCCGGCCTGCTGAAACCTTTCCGCAAAAATTTTTTCAGTTATAGAATATATATCTGCCATCTCATAAGGAGCTGTGACGGCAATCTGCATTATTGGATATTCGTCAGAAGAACGTTTAATAACAACAGGCTCATCAATATCATCCGGCAAATTTTTTCTGATAGTACTTACCTTTTTTGTTGCTTCTATAGCTACCAGATCAGCGTCAGCACTGCTATCTAACTCTACAAATATTTCGGCTCTGCCCGGCCTTGTTGCTGACCTTACCTGCTTAAAATGTGAAATGGTTGACAATACATCTTCTATAGGCTTTGTTACCTGCTGTTCAACTGATTCAGTACTTGCGCCGGGATAATTAACTATTACACTTACATACGGAGAATCTACTTCCGGCAATAATTCAACGCCAATCTTAAAAAAACTAAATATGCCCAGCACAGCAATTATTGCATATAACATTGTAATGCCTATCGGTCTTTTTACAGAAAACCTTGTTATATTCATCTTTAATCCTCTTCGGTTTTATCTATTTGAACTTTAATTCCATCACATAAGCGTGATAAATTATCAAGAACAACTACTTCCCCTTCATTAATACCATCAATAATTTCAACTTCTGTATCATTATTAATACCTAACGTTACTTCACGTTGTTCCAATTGATTATCTTTATTTACAATAAAAACATATTTCTTCCCGTTTTTATCTTTAATAATATCCTTATTTACGTAAAGAGCATCTTCTTTTATAAGTATTTTTAAATATCCCCTGGCAAACATGCCCGATTTTATTTCTTCATTCTGCTCGAGCAATTTTATTCTGGCAAGGTAACTATTACTTTCTTTATTTTTATCAGGGCTTACATATGATATGATTCCGTCAAAAGATTTACCTAACGATTCGATGTTCATAGTTATTTTTGTATCAGCTTTTACAACAGCTGCATTAGCTTCCGAAATATTACAATCTATATGTAATTTGCTGTTATCTGTAATAGTCAACAGCTTAGTTCCTGCCGGTATATATTCACCGATTTCTGCATTTCGATAACTAATAATTCCATTTCCAGGTGCTTTTAAAATCATATCGGTCTTTTTATTTTGTGCTAAAATATATTCTTGATAACGCCTTTCAGCAACCTGTTCTCTGGCATAAACAGATGCTGCAGTATCACCATAATTTTTTTGCTTTGATAAGGCTTCGTATGCAGCCTGGGCGTTAACCATTATTTGTTTTTTGCTGTCATAATCCGCTTTTGCTACTGCACCCATATCGTATAATTTTTTATAGCGTTCATAATTTAATTTTGCTAATTCATAATCAGCTTTATATTTATAATAGTCACTATTAAATTCAGCATCATTTTCAGCTGCTTTAGCATCATTTTCTCTGTATCTTGCATATGCTTTGCGAAGTTCGGCTTCTGCGTCCTGCAAATCCTGTTCAATCAAAATATCGCCTTTATGTACAAACGAACCCAAATCAACATTGATATTTGCAATTTTACCGGCAAATTTATTTATAATATCTATTTGAGCATTAGCTTCCGTCTTGCCAAATAGAGAAATTTCTTTATACATTGCTTTTTTGTAAACTGCTTCCACATGAACAAGAGGTCTTAAGACCTCTTTTCTCGCTGCTGGTTCACTTTTAAACATTAGCTGATATATTAAGATTAAAATTATTCCGAATACAACAATCAGCATCAATTTAATATATTTATTTTTTAAGAGATTCCGTAATTTCTCGTTCATTATCTCGGCATACTCCTATAAAATTTTTGAAACATTATCTTACGCAACAATTATAAAGCTAACATAATTAATTAATTTAATATATACCCTCTTTGCCAAAGAAACAGTAAAGAGGGTATATATTAGAGATGGGGATTTTTTAGTTACCAATTTTAAAAATTATCGGAATGCTTGCATAGCAGCGTACCGGTAAACCTGAGCTGTTTTTAGCCGCTGTAAAACGCCATTTTCGGCATGCTGCAACGGCAGCGTTATCAAGATTTACATTACCTGAGGAGGACGTGACGCTTACATCTTCAACACTGCCGTCCGTGCCGATTAAAAACCTTATTGATACAGTGCCTTCTACGCCAGCATTGCGTTCAGCACTGGGGTAAGACGGCTGATAACTTTTAATAATGCGAGGCGGTACGGCAGGTGACGATGTTACACCGCTGCCCGGGCCTGACCCACTGCCGGTACCTGTACCGTACCCGCTGCCATGTCCACCACCGCTGCCTGAGCCTGAACCGGGCCCGGTACCACTGCCGATTCCGCTTCCCTGCCCGGTGCCTTTACCTTTACCGCTGCTTTTTTTAACAATATGTTTTACCTGCTGCTTTTTTACTACAGCAGGTTTTTCTTTATTTGCTTCAAAAATTGCATCACTATCAGGCGTTTCCTCTACAGCAGCTGCTTCAGGTTCTGCTTCTTCTATAACACCGGCATCATCGCTGCCGCCTCCTCCGCCACCACCGAAAAACGTAACTTCAACAATGTTTTCCTGTGCGTGCGAAAATTGAAACAGCCCTGTAAATGATACAATCAGAAATATTAAAATATGTATAATTGCCGAACCGGCAAAGCCCCAGTTCCGCCTTTTCTTTTCATCCATCATTTTGCTGCTCCGTCAGTTGCAAGCCCAAACCTGTTAATGCCTGCTCCCTTAAACTTATCGACAAGCTCAATAACTTCACCGTACTCAATATCTTTTTCAGCACGTATAACAACAGCAAAATTGCTGTTGTTTTTTTGTTCTAAAGAAGCCTGCATTAAAAGCGACTGCAAATCTGTCTCTTTATCACCAAGGTAAATTGTGCCATCGTTTTTAAGCGTTACGGCAAAAGTTGTTGATGTATCACTGGCCGCATTGGCTGCCTGCGGTAGTTTAACAGGAATAGTCTTCAAATCAATCATATACATGGTGCTCAGCATAAAAAACACCAGCAAAAAGAACATAATATCAATCATCGGTATAATATTAAGTTCCGGTACTTTTCTATTCTGGCTTCTGCGGAATTTCATTTTACACCGGCCCTTCTGTTAGCCTGCGCAAGTGCAGCGGCACAGCGTTCAGCTGTTGTAAGTATGCCGTCCATGCGGTGGGCGAAATATGAATGGCAGCACAGTGCCATAATAGCTACGCAAAGACCGGTGGCAGTAGCAATAAGGGCTTCGCCGATACCGCCGGTAATAGCCATAGGTGCGCCTGCCTGTATATTAAAAATACTGAACGCACCAATCATGCCGACAATAGTACCCAAAAGACCCAAAAGTGGCGAAAGAGTAACAATAATGCTTAAATAATCCAGTTTATTTTTAAGCTGTGCTGTAAAAACAGCAAGGCCGTTTTCAAGGTAATCTGTTAAATCATCCTGCGTCTGTGCATTTTGTACAGCACCTAAAACAAGGGCAGAAGTTTCACCGGGAGTTGTTTGTGCCAAATCAGCGGCAGCCTGCAAATCATTACTTTTTAATAAAGCACAGTAATCATCGGCAAATTTTTCGCCGCTGTCAGCAGCACGGTAAAACAAAAAGCGCTCAATAGCGATAGCAAAAACAGCGAAAGAACAGAACAGCAGCGGATACATAACCAAACCGCCTTTGTGAAAATACATAATAGTTTGACTGATAAATTCCATAACCATCCTCCTGAAAATATAAAATTCCCAAATTCAAGACAACAAAAATTCTTAAAATAAATTACCCGGACATTTAGCGAACAAAAATTTTATAATTCTCCTTCCATTAAATTTTTGCTAAGTATCTAATAATTTATTTTTATCAAGCGTAGCCTGGTATTGCCTGTAATATAAGCCTTTTAGTTTTAACAATTCTTCATGCGTACCTTCTTCAGAAATTCTGCCATTATTCAATACAAAAATCCTGTTGGCTTTTTTTATTGTAGATAACCTGTGAGCAATAATTAAAGTTGTACGTTCCCTGGTAAGTTTATCTAATGCCTTTTGAATTTTTTCTTCTGTTTTGTTATCTAAAGCAGATGTAGCTTCATCCAGCACTACTATTCCCGGATTTTTTAAAATTACTCTGGCTATTGCAAGGCGTTGACGCTGTCCGCCGGAAAGTTTTATTCCCCGCTCGCCTATTTCTGTATCATACTTTTGCGGCAATTTTTCTATAAATTCATCTGCTGACGCTGCCCTGGCCGCAAATACCATTTCTTCGTCTTTTACTTCAGATAAACCGTAAGTTATGTTATGCCGCACAGAATCAGAAAAAAGAAAAACCTCCTGTTGTACAAGTCCTATATTTTTACGTAATGACCTTTGGCCATATTTCTTTATGTTAATACCATCTATTAAAATATCACCTGAATCAGGTTCATAAAAACGCAGCAGCAAATTTGCTAATGTGGTTTTCCCAACACCTGTTTCACCGACAAAAGCAACAGTTTCACCGGCAGCAATATTAAAACTTACATTGTCAAGCACTTTATTTTTTCCATAACTAAAGGTTACGTTTTTAAAACAAATACTGCCGTTAATATTTTTACATTCAATTGCATCTTTATCGTCAATTATTTCCGGTCTGATCTGCATAATTTCATAAAAACGTGCAAATCCCGCCATGCCGCGCTGATACATTTCCGTAAAAACAGTTAACCGTAATAGTGGCTTCATAAATAAATTAACGTAAAGCAAAAAAGCAATAAAATCACTTAGTTGAATTTTATTAGCTGCTATTAATAAACCACCGGCCACAAGCACAAATAAATTTGTAAAATTAGTAAAAAAATTAACGCTGCTGGAGAAATAACCCAGTATTTTAAAAGATGTTCTGCGAACCGCCATACTTTCTTCATTTTTCTTCATTAATAGTGAACATTCCAAATCTTCAGCAGCAAATGCTTTTACAAGCCGTATTCCGCTCAAGGCTTCTTCGGCTTTTGCAGAAACTTCACCATTTTTAGCGCGGTTTTTTCTAAAGGCAGCCTTCATCTTATGGTTTATAATAACGGTATGCACTGTTTTCAGAATTAAAAGCAAAGCTATAAGGACGCCTAAATAGATATTCATCCAAAACATTATACCGATAGTACCCAACATAACTACTAAGCAAATAATAACATCGTTAGGCCCACGGAAAGTCAATTCGCCTATTTCCGTTAAATCACCGGTAAGGCGCGCCAAAAGTTGCCCGGTTCTGTTGTTATCAAAAAATTTGAATGACATACTTTCAATATGCCTGAACAGGTCACGACGCATATCACGTTCAATATTGATACTCATAACATGCCCGCTATAGCTTATCCAATACAGTAAAACTGTATTTAGAATATATAAAATCAGTAAAAATAAAGCATAAAGCAGTATGCTGTTAAGATTTTGCTGAGGCAATTCAACATTTAAAATATGCCTTACAAATACCGGAAATATCAAATCCAGGAATGCAACGGCAAATGACCCGGCAATAATAAAAGCTGCTGTTTTTTTATAAGGTTTATAATACTGTAAAAAAGCAAATAATATTTTGCCTTTCATCAATTTAATTTCCATATATGTAACCTGTAAGCTCCTATAATTTTCCCATCCGGAGTAACTGCCGGTGCTTCAACGCCGGCCGCAGTCAGACCATCACTGCTTATATTTATCGCCTGCAACGGCCCTTCTGTATGAAAGAAATTTAATTTTCTACCATCTGCAATGTTTAATATAAGCCCCCCGTGAGCACCGTAATTATGTGTACGTACATTACGCCCAACTGCACAAGCAACCTTATCTTTGGCAAAAGATAGTTCTTCCATCGTACCATCAGCCATGTACTGATACTTAAATGTGCCATCATAACCAAACATAAATATACTATTATTGCTTGGATGCTCAATTGGGGTTGGAATTTGCCAGTTCTCACGGTTAAAAGTATTGATTGTTGAAAAAACAACACCTTCTTTAACAGCATAGCCATCTCTTCCGGAAGCATTTATCCAAACATTATCAACCTGGGTCGGTTTGGATAATGTACGTTCCCATAACATATTTCCCAAAGCATCAAATAAAAAGCCTCGGCCGTCACTGCAAGCTGCCGCTAAATATTTACCATCTTTACTAAAATTAGGGCTGCCGCGCATAACGGTATTGTCAAAAGGTTCAACTGGCTTTATAAAAACAGAATTTATCTTTTCGCCAGTGTTTTTATCAAGGAAATACATCGTATCTTTATATACCATGTCTTCCCTGAAGTCATATGCAGAAGTGGATATTACAACTTCGCCGTTGTTATCATTAACATCACACCAGTTTATCCAACTGTCTATAGATTCTTCTGCCGGATATTTCCATAAAAGTTCACCACTGCGGTTTATCGCAAGCATCCTGCCGTTATAGCCACGGCTGCCGTCTTTATTCATCAAAAATCTATACGCATTGGCATATACGTTATCATTTTTATCAACAACGATATGTACTATTGAAGGGTAAGAACGCTTGCTCGGATCAGCACCGACAAAGTTCGCAGCAGCGTATTGCCATAAAATATCACCCGTGTGAACATCAATTGCATATAAATTTCCGGCAGGGCTTTGTTCACCTACAAAAGCAACCTGTGAATCATTGCTTAAGCAGACAGAAATAAACTTACCTATGCCAAGCGAACGTTTCCAAATTTGTTCACCTTTTGAAGAGAATAAAAACAGTTCACCGCGTTCTGTACCTACAAGCCACCCATTTTCAGATTCTACATGTCTGACAACAGCTTTGGTAAAGCCCATGCGGTCATAATTTTCACTGGGAATATCTCCCAAATGTACAGCAATCCCTTCTTCTGAAGCAGTTAAACCTATATCATTCCACGGAGTACGGCTTCCGGTAATCCAAAACAAAGCCGCTAATGACAATAAAAATATAATAGTTATTATTATGCTTTTAATATTTTTCATAAGTAAACCTTTGCCAAATCATACACAAATCTGAATACACCATAATAAAAACCCTGTTCAGAAAGCAAATACAAAATCTTACTTACAGCAGCACTGCTTACAAAAGCAAAAAGCAATAAGCACACAAGCCGCTCCCGTAAAGACCATAAATAAGCGCGCTTTTTATTATCTGCCAAAAAAAATCCGCGGCTTATAACCGATAAGGCAAGTGTTTGCGACCTGCGCAGGCAACGAACCAGTAAAGGCTTGGCTATATACGGCAAATGCCTTATAACAGCAGTACGTCCGGCAGCACTGCCGCTGCGGAGTCTGAGTGCAATTAAAACATCACCTGTTTCTGCTGCTAATACCGGCAAAAACCTGATTGCGGTAACAAGCATAAAAGCAATCTGCGCTGGCAAATGCCATGTAAGCATTGCCTGCAAAAGCTGCCTGGGGTCAGAATTCCAGCAAACTAATAGGCCCAGTGAAAGCATGGCAGCCGAGCGCAGCCCCTGCACAGCACCATATATAATACCTTCGCGGTAAACGTAAAGCCCATTTGTAATAACGCCAAGTACAGGCGTATTCGGCTCAATCAAAACAAACAAGGGCGTTCTGGGCGTTTGCGTAAAAAACAAAGCCTGGCTGAACATTGAACCCCATAAACTAAGCATCAGCAAAACCATCATAACCTGCCATTTGGCGGCAGAAGTGCCTGCCAACGCATGCAGCAGCAGCGAAATTAAAAATACAATAAATAAAGTACGCGGATTATCAACCGTTATCGTCAATATTGAAAACAAAAACAGCATAACAAGTTTGGTTTTTCCGGTAACTTCTCTAATCCACTCCCGCGAATCATTACCTTCCCACAGCTGACGCAAGTACATAATCCGCCACCTCCTTAGCCGTAAGTAAAGGCCTGATATACAATAAATCCGTAACATCGAGCATGGCTGGTGCCTTTAACCCGCAAAGTTTTAAATAGCTTCTGTCAGTAAGCACTTTGCTTGTTATATTATCAGCAATAATCTGGCCATCATTCATTAAAATTACGCTGTCAGCTATTTCAGAAGCTAATTCAACATCATGCGTGCAAAAGAAAACACTGCCGCCATCTTCGGCGTAAGCACACAAAAGTTTTTTTATCTCTTCCAGGCTTTGCTGGTCCTGACCGGTAGTAGGTTCATCAAGCAGCAGCAATTTAGGTTTCTGCATTAATACAGCACTTAAAATAACCCTCAGGCGCTGCCCTTTACTTAACGCTAACGGAAAATCACCGGCATAATTTTCAAGGCCAATTCTTTTAAGCATAGTTTGCAGTTCTGCTTCACTAATTTTTTTATTATTCCAGCAAAGTTCTTCACGCACGCTGTCGGCCAAAAGCATTAAATCTGCTTCCTGCCGCAGGTAACCAACGTTAAAGCGTTCATTCTGCAAATCCCGGCCATCTAAACAAATCGTTCCTCTGTCCATGGCAGCAATTCCGCCCAAAAGGTTCATCAAAGTGCTTTTGCCGGTACCGTTTACACCCATTAGCGCAGTAATTTTACCTTTTTGCAACGTAAAGCTGATATTTTTCAGCGTATCTTCCAAAGCATTATCATATTTATAATAGACATTTTTTACATCTAAAATAGTTTGCCCTTTTGCAAAAGCAGATTGATATTTATTTAAACTTTTTAAATTACCATAAACATCCGTTACCATGGCAGCAACAGTATCAGCATCGTTTACCAATTCAGGCAGCTTTAGCAAACGGCATAAAACAATATTCTGCGGCTCACGCAAACCGATATTTTTTAATCGGCTTACCGCTGTCCACACCTTATTTATATCGCCGTCATATGCAATACTGCCTTCGTTCATAACTATAATCCGTGAAAAATAACCGGCAATTTCATTAACCCTGTGTTCTATTAAAAGAATTGTTAAATTTTGTTTCTGGTTCAATTCCTGCAAAAGGTGTAAAAAATCATGCGCCCCCTGCGGATTAAGCTGGCTTATAGGTTCGTCCAGTACTAACAGCCTGGGGCCGGTAACAAGCACAGATGCAAGTGCCAGCCTTTGCCGCTGACCGCCCGAAAGTGCCTGAATACTATAATCCACCCTGTCACCAAGCCCTACCATTTCCAAAGTTTCATAAACTTTAGTTTTTATATATTCATCCGGAAAGCCGCGATTTTCAAGTGCAAAAGCAACTTCATCATATACAGTCATAGCAAACAGCTGGTCATCCGGGGTCTGATATACAGTACCTGCCAGTAAAGCGATTTCTTCAGGAGGCAAATTTTGAGATTCCCTTCCATCCAAAAAAATTTTGCCCGACAAACAGCCGCGCCGTTCTGTCTCAAAAATACCGGTAATTGCTTTAATTAAAGTTGATTTGCCACAGCCGCTTTTGCCTGCCATAAGTACAAATTCGCCTGGCGCTATACTTAAATTAATATTTTTTAATGTATTTTCACTTCTGTTTGGATAACGGTAAGATAAATTTTCTATTTTAAGCATTCGTTATTCCCCCGTAACCTGCTGAAGTTTTAAACCCAATTTATAACCAATCCAAGCGCCAATGCTGCTGTATAAAAAACCGTTAATAAGCATATACAAACCTATATACCAATCGGCATAGTAAAGCCTGTAAAAAAACATCATTTGTTCAAGATTTATAAACGTAACAACAGCATCACCAACACCAAACATAGCCGCTATAAACAGCATATATTTGACGCTAATATTCTTTTTATCAAAAAATCCGCACAACTTTAGCATTACTTCAAGTACGCCTATATATACGCAACAGCTTAAAAAGCCAAGAGGGGTAAAATTACCGAAAAGCAATCCGGATAACATATACCTTGTTAAAAACATCAGCGCCAGCACGCCTTGTCGGCGGTATAACATTAAAAGCGAAACTATAAGTAAATATTGCAGTACGCCGCTTAAAATACCTGTAATAAACCCGGAAAACGGGCCTAAAAATACATGCAAAAACTCTCCTGCTAAAGTTGTGGGCACAGTTATTGCACCAAAACCTACCGCAGCAAATAATGCTACCGTTATAGCCCCCTGTGCACCTATATTAAATATTACGCGACGCAGGCGCGGTAAAAACAACAAGACTGCCGCAAAGCAAATAAATGCAAAAGTTACTGCAGCAATGCCAATACTGTGTTTTTGTTCTATTTTTACCGGAAGTTCCTGTATTTTCTGCTGACCATTGCCTTCAACAGTAACCCTTAATGTATAATCACCTTCAATAATTTTAAAATAATCAACATACAGCGGTATAATAAAAGCCTGTGTCTGTTTGCCATCCAGTGAAATCATAGCTTTTGTTGCATCGCTGTTATCGGTTTTACCGGCCCAGCCCTGCTCATGCTCTTCGGTAGAATTACTTGCCTGGCACAAACCAGGCATGACTTTACCAGTTGTTTTATCCAAAAGCTCTGCTTTTAAACGCAGCACTCTTACATCCTGCTGCGGATTACGCATATCAACAAGCATAAACGCAGCCGGGTGGTTGAACATAGATGACCAGCTTTCTGCGCCATCACCTGTTAAACGGCTGCGGAAAGATTCAAATGCAGTATCGCGTATATAAACAACATTATCTGCAGAACGGTCATCCTTATGCCCAAGGTTATCTACCGGTAAATCTACATTTTGTATATACCAGTTATAATCTTTATTTTTGTATTTTTTACCATAGGCTGATTTGGAGTTTTCGGCTTTGGAGTTTGCATCATATATAAAATTAATAACTTTTTCTTGCTGCCAGTTTTCAGCAGTAATATTAATATTAATTTGTTTCGTTCCTCTTACAACATTTTCATTTGGTTTTATATAAAGCAAGTCAAATGTATTGCCGTAATCAGCTGGCAAAAGCCAGTTGGTGTATGCACTGCTGCCGTTATCGCCAACCTGCCATTTACCGCCTGGTAATACCTTAAAACCTTCCGGCAAAATAACGGTTACTTTAACCGGCTGCTCATCTGGCACATCAAACGCCGTAATGTTTAAATATAACGGCATAGTGCTGCCAGCAGCAACAGTTTTGTTAACTTTTTTATCAAGGCTGTATGGGTAAACAGCATCTACCTGCACACCGGCCAGTGCAACATTTATATTTAAAAAGCATAACAAAAAAATGCTTAAAATTTTCAAAATCATAGTAAGAATGGTCCTTTAATATAAGTATAGTTAATAATACGATAACTTTTACGCCATTAAATATTTAGAGTATAAGGCGGCATAAGCCGCCTTATACTACTACAGAGCTTAGAATTTATAATTATAAGTAAGCATAAAGTTAAACGGAGTAGAATAATATTCAGAAGAACCACTATGACTTAAATTATCCTCTCTGTCTAACAAGTTATCCATTGTGAGAGTAAAGGAATTTTGTTTATCAGCATTATAAGTAGTTGTCAAACTTGTTAAAAAGTAAGGTTTTTCATGAGAGGAATGAGAGCTACTCGGTGTTCCAACCCTTTCAGCTAGATATGTTCCCTGTAAACTGGATACCCATTTATCTTTACTATAAGTAATACCACCGTTCAACTGTACCCTACCATATTTTCTATCCCAATACGGTTTTTTCGTACCTTTAACTTTCGGATCCATATAGTTTACGCCCCAATTATAAGACCAACCGTTCTTCCCTTCAATATCACAGGAAAGTTCAATGCCGGTATTTTTAAAATCTTCGTTCGTATACTGGTATTCCGTTTTATCAGTATCCCATGTAGCAGAAATATTGTCTGTTATATCAATATGGTAAACAGCAGCTTTCCAGCTATGGCTATCTGTTACACGTTTCCAACCGGCTTCATAACTTACGCCTTTTTGCGGTTTCAAATCCGGGTTGGCAATAGCTTTGTCGCTTGCACCATACATTTGGCTAAAATTAGGCATAATAAAAGACTGTGTTACATTAGCGTATAAAGAATCATCGTCATCTAATTTATGTACATACTGACCAGACATACTAAAGTTATCATAGTTTTGATCTCTGTAACCACCGGTAGTCCACGTTTCACGCGCACCTACAATCAATTCATTTTTGTCATCAAATTTATGGTCATATTGGCCGTAAACAGCATAAATATGTCTGTCGGTAACTTTGCTGGAATAATCATCATAAAATTCATTTTGATAACTACCACCCAGTACTAAGCTGCCTTTACTATTAAGCTGCCATTCCTTTTGAACATCTGCACCATAGGTTCTGTTTTTTTCATCAGTATCATATATTTTTCCTTGAAATCTACCAGATGTATTATAATTCGTAAAACCATTTGCCATTAATTTATTCTGATTGTAATATAAATTAGCTTTTAAAGTATCATCCTGATACAACAACTGCACTAAATTTTGTTTGGTAACATATTCACGATTCTGCTGCAATGCTCCACCTTTAGGTACCTCTTTATATGCATCATCAAACCATGTGTCATATCTAACATTAGTCTCAAAATAATTATATAAGAAATTCCAGTTGTCATTAATTTTATAATCAACATACAAATTTCTTTTTTCTGAACCGGTCATATCAGTATGTTTTAATCCCTTATCATCAGAGCGGGAGATAGTATCTACATTTCCCCATTTTTCCAGGTTATAACCTACATTAACTTTATCAGTTCCTACAGACGCGCTGTATTTTTGTTGTCCATAATTACCATATCCAACAGACACAGAATTTGTAAATTCTTTTTTAGTTATAATATTAATTACACCACCCATAGCTTCACTGCCATATAAAACGCCAGCACCGCCTTTAACGATTTCTACACGCTCTACATTCTCAACAGGAATTGCATCAAGGAAATATTTACCACGTAAATTCATTGGTGTACCATTTAACATAACTAACGTACCATTAGATACGCCCCTAATAGCAATTTCATTTGCCATAGTCCCCATAGCGCCACCACCAGGAGAAAAAGTTTTGTATATCAAACCAGGAACACGCCCTAAAGCAACTTGCAAATTTTGCGCGCCAGTATTTTTTAAATCTTGATTACTCAAAATAGTAGTACTTGCAGGTACATCTACATCTCTTTTTTCAGTTCTTGTAGCAGTAATAACCATTGGGTCAAGAGTAAATTCCTGTTCATTCTCCTGTGCAAGAACCGAATTGCCTCCCCACAACACAGTGCCGGTAATCAACGCTGTCATCAAAAGACTCTTACTAAAACTTTTGTCCATCATTCACACCTCTTAATAAATTTTTATTGCAAGTCTCAGTATGCCCAGTCTCACATGGCCGCATACTTTAACAAACAAACTTAAAATAAAACACCCTTTGCGGCATGGCAAAAGGTGTATAAAACTATAAATGAATTATAGTTTCGCCCATCTACTGTCACTCGCAGTTGTAAGCAATAATAACAGGCAGCCTCCTGACTAAAGTTCATCGTTCAACAATACAACAAGTATTAATGAACTCCCTATAACAGTGACGTGATCGTATGGGATTTGCACCCATTTAGCTATTTAAGTTAATCACCTGTTATATTATTAAATTTTATTACAATCATTTTTCAGTATTTTTTTCGTTTGAATCTGCTGCAAATTTAAGGCAGATTTCATATAAAGCCTCCGCAAAGCTGCCTTCCGGCACTTGTGCAAAAGTATTACTTATTTTTTCTTCGATAACCCTGTCTTTATCAGTATAGACAGTCATATTTTTTACACAGTAAGTTGAATTCTGCAAATTATAATGCATTTTCATTTTACAGTATAAAACACGTTCTTTTTTCTCAAGATTTTTAGAATAATCTTTTTTTAGCTTTTTTAAAATATCCTTATTGGTAAAGATAGTTTTTACTTCTGCCGTTACGATATTTTTGTCACTGCTGCCGTCTGTATTTACCGCAAATCGCAGCGAATCAATGTCGTAAGCATAAATACCTATATCGTTTTCTGTTATTATTGACCATCGCGCAGCTTCTATTTCTTCTGCAGTAGGTTTGGGCATCATACTAATTTCCCAATTCATTGGATTTTGCGGCTGTTCATTTTCTGCCGCAGAAACTGCAGCAGAAGTTATGCAAATTAACATCAGCATAATTGCCATAAACAATTTTTTCATCAGTTATCTCCTAAATTACGTATTATTTTTATAATATTCTCTTTGCTAAGCCTGTTAAGCGTATAATACGCTGCGCCCATAGCATCAGCCAAATCGCGCGCTATGCCAAGTTTGATAAAATCATTTTCGGTATCTATAACAACAGAGGTTATTTTTGCATTTTTTATTTTTGTTGCAATTTTTAATGCGCTGCCAACCGGGTCGCTTTCTCCTTCCACTGCATTGGCACGTCCGTCCGTTACTATTACAAGCACCGGTTCCATATCGTGCTCTTTTTTATTTTGCATTGTAAGAGTTAAAAACGCTTTGGCAAGCCCGTCTGCAAGCGGTGTTTTACCACCTGTAGGCAATTTTTGCAGGCATTTTTGTGCTAAATCAACACTGCGTGTTACCGGCAGCAAAACTTCTGCTTTATCACGCCTGAAAGCAATCATACCAACTCTGTCGCGTTTTTGGTAAGCTTCCTGCAGCATGTAAAAAATAGCGCCTTTTACGGCACGCATTCTTTCACGTGCTCCCATAGAGCCGCTGGCATCAACTGCAAATAAAAAAGTGTTGCCAATTCGTTTTTCCCTTACTTTTTGGCGTAAATCTTCATCTTTTATTACAATTGCGCAGCCATTTTTAGTACGCAGTTTCTGGTATGGAGCCGCGGCGCGGATTGTTGCATCAAAAGCCATATCTGTAGTTTTCTCTTTTGGCAGTTCTGCCCGCACATAACGGCCCTGTTTCAAATCAGTTTTTGTTATGCTGCGTTTGCCGCTGCCGTGCCTGATGCGGCTTTTTTCGCCCATATCAACAATTAGTTTGGGCATAACAAAATTTTTATCAATATCTGCTATTTTTTCATCAGGCGCTAAATTGTTATTATCCACCTGTGTATCGTTCTGCGGGTCAGCATCATTTTGCTGATTTGAATCGTCAGAGTTTATATCATCAGGTAACGGCAAATTATTTTCTACGTTGCCGTCATTATCTTTGTCACCATTATTTTCTTCCGGTTCATTTTCATTATCAGGTGTATCTTCCTGCTCATCCTGCCCGCCGTCACTGTCGTCCTGCGTTATTGGCGGGCGCGAACGGTGAGGCAGCACAAATTCAGCTGCTTCTTCTATATCTTTAGGCAATACATATGCCCTTTGTGCCAGTGCGGCTATTGCTTTTGCCGCTTCCAGCATATAAATTTCAGCCCTGTGCCCGCTGCAAAATGCCTGTGAACATAACTGTGCGGCTAATTGCAGCATTGCTTCGCTTATTTCAACCATCGGCAGCAGCCGGCGTGCGTTTTCAACCGTGTCTAACAGCTTTGCCTTTTCATCAGCGTATGCGGAACAAAATTTTTCAGGATTTGCGGCATAGTTCAAATTCCTGCGGATAACCTCAGCCCTGGCTTCGATATCAGAAATAGGTTCTGCATTAACATACATTCCAAATTTATCAAGAATATGTGAAGGCAATGCACCTTCTTCAGGGTTCATACTGGCAAGCAATGTAAACCTGGCACTGTGAATATAGGAAATACCATCGCGTTCAACAATGTTCTGTCCGGTTTCATTAACAGAAAGTACTGCATTCAGCAAATCCTGCCTTAAAAGATTAGCGTCATCTATATATAAAACATTTTTATCAGCCCGGCTTAATAAACCCGGCGCAAAGCGTTTTTTGCCTTGCTGCACAGCATACTCTATATCAATGCTTCCAAAAAGCATATCTTCTGTAACATTAAGCGGCAGGTTAATAAATATACGACTGCCTGCTAAAGCTTTACAGGCACGTGCCATAATTGTTTTACCTGTACCTTTAACACCGGTAATTACTAACCCGCCAGTATTATGGTTTACAAGTGCTATTAAAAGGGCTTTTTTTATTTTTTCCTGCCCTACAACGGCAGCTAAAGGATAACTGTATTCCAGCAATACCCTCGCCCTCCTTAAACGCCTGTACTTATCAATTCATCTACCCTGCCCCAGTCAAGTTCGCCTTCTTCAAACGGACGGCGGCGCATACGGTGCGGCAATACCAATTTAGCCGCAGTTTTTATATCTTCGGTGTCTACAAAGCCATGCCCATTAAAAGCAGCCACTGTTAAAGCTGTTTTTATCAATGTAATGTCAGCCCTATGTCCATCTACACCTAATTCAACCGAAATTCCGGCAACTAATCCAAGCAATTTGTCGTCAATTTCTACTTTTGGCAAAAATTCGCGTGCTTTTATAATCTTTTCCGCAAGTTGCTGCTGTTCATCGGCATAAGCATTATTAAAATTTTCAGGGTCTTTTTCATATTCTAATCGGCGTTTAATAACTTCAACTCTCTGTTGAGGGTCATTTTCACCTTTAACAACTACAGATAAACCAAAACGGTCAAGAAGCTGCGGCCTGATATCTCCTTCTTCTGGGTTCATGGTGCCAACAAGTACAAAGCGTGCAGGATGGGAATATGATACGCCTTCACGCTCTACAGTATTTACACCCATAGCAGCAGCGTCCAGCAACACATCCACTACATGGTCATCTAAAAGATTAATTTCATCAACATATAAAATATTACGGTTAGCTGCTGCCAAAATTCCCGGCTCAAATTTTTTCTCGCCGTGCTTTATAGCATGTTCTATGTCAAGAGTACCAACTACCCTGTCTTCGGTTGCGCTAACAGGCAATTCCACCACTTTCATTTTGATAAATTCTTCTGACAAATTACCATTTTGTCTATACAAATTACGGCACTCATCACACAATGCAGATTTATCCTCAGGATCGCAATGAAATTTACACCCGCATACAGCCTTCATCGGCGGCAACAGTTCTGCCAGTGCACGTACTGCAGTAGATTTTGCCGTTCCTTTTTCACCTTTAATAAGAACACCGCCCAGCGAAGGATTTATTACATTTAAAATTAAAGACAGTTTCATGTTGTCCTGACCGACAATGGCGCTAAAAGGGTATACGGACATTCTTTTCATTATTTCATCCTCCGAAATTTATACAATTGATATAGTATATTATTATGAAATCAATCTTACACTATATACTAAGTATATAGTCAAATATTTTAGTAATATTTTTTAATTGTGGTTTTATTTTAAATAAAGCTAAGTTTTAAAGCACACTCTGCACTACAATTAGTTGCTTGACCGCTGCCATACCATCTCGCATAGCATCCGCCTCCACAAGCCTTAAACTCTCGGCAATCAATACAAAAACGCATTGATTGTTTAATTTTATTTTTTAAGTCATTTACTGCCAAAGAGTCTATTCCTTTTTCTACATTACCAATATAAAAATCAGGCTCTCCCATGAACGAAGAACATGCATAAATGCTGCCATCGGCTGCGACAAAAGCCGCCTGCCCATTCATGGCATAGCAATGACCAAAATCATAAGCATAACTGATTGATTTTTGTACAATAGCACGTTCCTGTTGGGATAATTTAATTTTAATGCCCGTAAGCTTCTGCAAATAATCATTTTTGTTAATAACGCGCTGCATGGCGTTCTTTACGTCATCTCCACAAGGCATTTTTAAACTACACCCGCGTCCCTGATACCGCAAAACATCAAAACCTATGCGTCTTACATTTCCTAAAAAATGAGCGAACTCTATAATACTTTCCAGTTGCTTAACATTTTCATCAGTAACAACACAGGTAATACCAACTGCAATATTACGGCGCTTTAAAATTTCCAGCCCTTTTACTATATCTTGAGAAGTCCCAGTACCATCTTTATAAATGCGCTGCAAATCATTTACACCGGGGCGCCCATCGAGGCTAACTCCAATAGCGATTTTGTGTTCATACAGAAAATCAGCTATTTCATCTGTCATAAGTGAACAATTAGTTTGAATCTGCATTTTGGCAGGCAGCTTTTGAGCTATAACTTGCATTGCAATTTTTTTAATAACAGGAAAATTTAAAAGCGGTTCTCCTCCGGTAAATTGCAGGACAAAATTTTCTCCGCTCTGTGCTGCCAGTTTTAATGCTTTAAAAGCTGTATCAATACTCATATCCTGTGCATCTAAAGGTGCAGCATAACAATACCGGCAGGCAAAATTACACCTGCCGGTTACTGCTAATGCCAACATTTTTATTTTAGTTGTTGGCATCAGCTCTGTCCTCCAGTTCGCCTTCCATGTCAAGATATAATTTTCGCAATTCATTAAGAGTTTCTTCTTTAGCATTCCATAAGCCGCGCTGGCTTGCTTCCAGTAAAATTTCCGTTAAACGCTGCAAGGCCCATGGGTTAACATCGCGCATCCACTTTTGAACTTCAGGGTCAAACGCATATTTTTCGGCATATTTTTCATACATCCAGTCTTCTATTACATCGCTTGTTGCATCCCACTGGTAACTATGCGCAATATAGTTTGCCATATCGGCTGCACCCTTATAACCATGTTTCATCATACCGTTTATAAATTTAGGATTAATGGCTTCACTGCGGAAGACACGTTTTGCTTCTTCCTGAACACTGTGCATGGTTATACGGCTGCGGTCAGTACTATCACCGCAGTAAGAGCGCGGTGCGCTGCCTTTAATACTGCGTACAGCTGCAATCATTCCGCCATGATAAGCATTATAATCATCGCTGCTTAACATATTTGTTTCGTGATTATCTTCATTTTTAATTGTTACATCAAGGCTGCCCATACGTTTGCGGAATTGCTGCGGCAAAAATTTTCCTCGGGTTTTGCCGCCATAAGCATGTCCGCCCCAGCGGACATAAACATCAGCTATATCGTCAATTGTATCCCAGTTTTTAGCTTCCAGCAATGCTGCTACACCTGCACCGTATACACCCTGCTGGTCGCCAAAGATTCTGAAAGCTGCCTGACGCCAGGCCTCTTCTTTAGTCATCCCTTCACTTTCTTCAAGTTCCGCACTTTCAGCTGTAATATGTTTCTTTACATAGTTATCCTCATCTTTTTCATCCAGGCTTGCCGCAAGCAAAACGGCTTTATCTAACAGTTCTGCAACTGAAGGCATAGAATCTCTGAATAATCCGCTAATACGAGCTGTAACGTCTATGCGCGGGCGTTTTAATTCTGCAAGAGGGATTACCTCCAAGCCATTGACGCGCATACTTCCGCTTTGATATTTTGGTTTAATACCCATAAGATACAAAAATTCAGCAATACATTGTCCATGGCTTCTCATATTCGACCCAGACCAGAGTACAATGCCTATGTTTTCAGGATAACGACCTTCTTCCGCTATAAAGCGCGTAATAACCTGGTCAGCAAGTGTTTTGCCAATTTCCCATGCAGCAGGCGTAGGAAGAGTGCGGGGATCTACACCATAAAAATTGCGTCCTGTAGGCAATAAATCTGCGCCGCCGCTGCTCGGGGCACCGGAAGGACCCGGTTCTATATACTGACCTTCAAATCCTCGCAACATATTAGTAATCTCATTACTCGTTAAAAGAAGATTGGGATAGATTACATTGCATATATATTTACATATTTCAGACAGTTTTTCTTTAAAATCATCATTGCCTTTTCTTACCCAGTCTAATTTTTGAACAAGCTCACAGCCTTCCGGTTTAAAGTAATTCTCCTGTAAAATACTTATAACTTCGCTGCACTGTAAAGCTATTTTATCAATTAATGCCCCATAAGTAATTTGCAAAGGTTCATAAATTAAACTACTGTTTTCTAAAAGATAGTAATAATCAAAGCCGTAGTACGAAGCCACTGTTTGATTAAGGCTTGGGATATTACCATTATCAAGCCTTGTTAAAAGGCACAAATACTCTGTTAAATCTTCATTTTCCGGCGGCTGCCCTAAAATGTGCAGTCCATTATGCACCTGCATATTTTTTAAATCACTGATGTAATTATGCAGCGCCATGGCATATTCGCCAAAACTTTTAGTTTCATCATAAGGTACTTCCCCGCTCAGATCTGCCTGCTGCACTTTTTCATTTATCAGGCTTTCTATTTGCTGTAAATTTTCAGGTTGATTGTGTTCAAAATGAGCATATTCATCAAGCAATTTTTCAAGCTCTTCAAGTTCATCATAAACTCCGGCTCTTGTCTGCGGTGCAGGCAAATGCTCAATCAGGCAGGCTGCGCCACGGCGTTTTGCCTGTATGCCTTCACCGGTAATTGTAATGTTATAAGGATAGATATCAGGTAAATCACCCAATGCCAAATCTGGATAACAAGCTGCACTTAAACCTGCATTTTTACCTGGTAGCCATTCAAGAGAGCCATGTGTACCAATATGTGCAACTGCATCAGCCTGCCATTCATCACGCAGCCATTGATAAAAAGCGATATAATGATGAGTTGGAGCAGTAAACGGAGAATGATAAATTTTTGACGGATCTTCACCAAAACCACGCGGCGGCTGCACTGTAATGAAAACATTACCGTTCATTGTACCTGGGACCAGCAAACTGCCAGCATATTCCATAACACTTCCCGGAGCTTTTCCCCAATCCTTTTCGAGCTGAATGCGCACCGGTTCTTCCATTTCATCATAATAATTTTGATATTTACTGCCCTTAATTTTATTAGACTCATCAATTTGCTTTTCAGTCAGCATACTTCGGTCATTTGTAGCATTAGCAGTAAGAATCCCGATAAATTCTTTGCCATCCTGCGGAATAAAATTAATCTTGTAACCATGTTCTTTCATAAGCATAAGCAGGCGCCTGATGCTTTCTATAGTATCAAGCCCCAGAGCACTGCCGATATTTGAATTTTTAGGAGGATAGTTATGGAAGATTATTGCTATTTTTTTAGCAGAATTTTCTTTTCGGCGCAGCACAGCCCATTTTCCGGCTTTTTTTACAATACGTTTTACCCTTTCATCTATTGGTAAATAACGTACATCGCCGTTTTCCATTATTTTTTTCGTTGCTACCGGTACTCCATGAATAATACCGTCAAACTCCGGTAAGGAAACACTTATAGATATTTCCATTGCGTTCATGCCTTCAAAACTGTTTTTCCATTCTTCATACGGTGCTATTAATGTGTAGGCCTGCAATACCGGAACATTCCATTTTTTTAAAAATTCAATATCCATAGAACCACTGCTTGTTAATGAGAATTTTAAAGTATTAAGCAGCACATCTATTACAGGAAACCCATTACTGCTGAAAAATTGTCCGAATACTTTTTTTAAGCTTGGCATCCCCATTTCTTCATTAGGCATACCATTGCTGAATACACAAACAGCATTCATACCCTGTGCTTCAATTTCTCGAATCAGGGCTGTTTGATAAGTTAAATCTTCCCATACCCATTCTTCACGGTAAAACAAAATGCCAATATAAGGTTTTCCTTCCTTACAGAAATCTTTTCTGTATTTTTCCAAATCAGTATAAACTTTATCAGCATCAGGATGATATATGCCGCACCAATATATCGGATCGGGTCCCGGTATATTTTCATTTTTTTCTTCAGCTGCTGCCGCATACAGCCATAAATTATAATAATTGCGGCTGCCGCCAAACATTGTATATTTTTTTATGGTTTCCGCTTGTAAATCAGTTATTCCGTATGTTAACTGCGGTTTTTCGGCACCTTCAGCGTCAATAAAATATTTAATTTTATTTTGTTTTAAATAGCTGATGCAGCGTTGCAGAAAGGGCGTGTCAATACCCGCTCCCATCCATTTTAAAAGTAAAAAATCTGTATTTTTAAGTTTTTCCTCCCAACTTTTATCCCATACAGTTTGTTCGGTTATCCAATGGCAGGCACAATTGCTGTTTAATTTATTTTCTTTCTGCAATTTCTGCAGCATTTGCTGCATCATACCCATACGACGTATAACATTTGTTAAAAATAACACTTTTTTCATTTCAAACCACACCTTTGCTCATTATTTAAAGATTTCAGGATAAACTGCTTTAGCCATTACTTCAACAGCCTCGGTTATATGCTGCGATGCTACATATCTGTATCTGTCAGATACAAACTCCAGCCTTTTATTTTTGACAGCTTTGATATTTTGGTACGCCGGGTCATTTAAAATGCTTTGCGCGTAGCCATTTATATCATTTTCATTATTGTAATTCCATGTGGGTACAAAAATTATATCCGGATTTACTGCAATTACCTGTTCTTTGTTTATTATTTGATTTTCACCGTTTAAATTTATTTCAGCAAGTCCGTTTTTAATATGCGCCAATCCCAGCATATTATCAAAAAGCCCGTCTTTTTTCCCCATTAAACCTGTAAATGTAAAAGCAAGCACTGTTTTTTCGTCTTCCGGTCTCAAAACGCTCAGCCGGCTCTGCAATTTTTGCATTTTGTCATCCATTTTTTTCACTAATGCAGCACCTTTTTCTTTTTCACCAAGAGCAGCAGCAACCCCCAGTACTTTCTTTCGCATCTGTTCGTAATTCTGAGGGCTTTCTGCCACATATACTGGCACTTTCATATCTTCAAGTGTTTTTATAAATTCCGCCGGAGTTGCAACAGAAACAAGTACAAGGTCAGGATGCAAACTTAAAACAGTTTCAAGATTAACATCAATTTTTCGGCCAACTTTGGCTGCTTGTTCATTAGTAATAAAACTTATTTCCGGATCAGTTGCCCATTTACTAAATGCTACAATTCTGTCCAGGTCAACAATTTCAGCAGCAATTTCATCCGTCCCATATGTCAATGAAACTATCCGTTCCGGCGGAGCGTTAAGAAAAACATTTCTGCCAATTGCATCCGTTACTTCATATCCTTTTAAAATTTGCTGTGTTTGCGCTTTATCTTGGCCGTTATAACCACAGCCAGCCACTAAAAAAAACAAACTTATTAGCGTTATAATAAAACAAAATTTTTTCATAACTTTACCTTCTCTGCTTTTTCTGAATAAATGCATTCCACAAACGTTGCAAAATATGAGCGCTACCCCTTAATCCACAAAACGGAAGATCTGTTATAAGCATTTCATCATTTACCGGAAAAGCAATGTTTACAGTAGCCGTATTATAGTTTCCGCTGCGGTCTAAAACAGCTTTTTCACTGCTGCTGCCCGTAAGCAGACCGTCACTAAAATTATTTAAGAGATATTCTATATTTTCTCCGTCTTCACCGGCAAAGAAAATTTTATCGGCATATTTCCCAGCCCCACAATTATTATCCGTTTTATGCTGGCATATAAGGTTCAGGCTTCCTGTGTCAATCCATTCCCTTACAAGTGTGTCTGCAAAACACATAGCAGTTGTAGGCGGAGCCGCAGTTATAACTTCATCAAACCACAAATTACCCCACTGGCAACGCATATCATTATTCCAATACATAAGCTTCTTCTGTACTTCTTTAGCCTCATACAATACTTGTTCATCAGATAGCGGTAAACATTCTGCAATTTTTGATATCCATTCTTGCGTACCATCAGTACCATAAGGAACTTCGGCACAAATATACGGCATATCGTAATTTTCTTTTAAATATCTGGCAATGCCCAGCCCCAATTCTTCATGTATAACTATGTTTAAGGATGCATCGGTCAAAGTTTTTATTTTATCATAAGGGCTACCGCAGCCTAAAATTACATTTATATCGCAACAGCATAATTTTAAAAGCCTGATAATTTCTTCTGCATCATTTTTACCGTTAAAATAAAATGGAGTCAGGCCTATTAAATTTACTTTAAGAGATGGATTTTTACTTTTATCTAATTGCAGGCTTTCAAGCAGCTTTATTGCGGCCTTACTATACCCTTCAGCAAAACCTCCGTTTAACCCGCCGCTGTCCATCGTAATCACCGGGCATTTTAAATCTGCTTTTTTAGCAATTCCTGCAATATCATCCCCTATCAAGCTCAATGAACAGCTGTTTTCAATCAGCATGACATCAGGGTTTTGTTTTTCTTTTTTTATGCTTTCCAATGCTTCTAGTAAGAATTTTTCCGTTCCATAAACAATAGCATTATTATCCGGCTGAGAGCCATGAAAACGTTCGGCCATATTATACTCTGTATGTTCCAAATGCCGTAAAGCGTAAAAATAACACCACAACGGGCCGTTAACCAAAACTTCACTCTTAGGTATACCCGCGAAAAAAGCTGCCGCACCGGTCAAAGCACATGTATCTGCACGGGAACAAATATTTTCCCATTTGCCATTAACCATAAACTATGCCTCCATATCTGTTTTTACTGCATAATGTTCTGTAAATTAACTGTATAAATTCCATTTCACCTGTTGTACCTACCGTTGGCAGCATTGGCAAAAAAATTTGTTTTACATTCGTTCCCTGCAATTCATGGGTTGTTAATATCAGCTGAACCTGCTCCATCAGGCCTTCGTCAGATAAATTTTCATAAACCGGTATATTGCAACATTTTTGTACAGCTTCCAACATCAAGTTTTTTTCTTGTTCATTGTAGCCCGGCAGCAAAACTATACCTATTACTGAAAGTTTGATTCTTTCAGCAATCTGTATAATCCATGCAGGATTAAAATACATTAGCCATCTTCCTATGCATATAACCGTCTTAATACCTTCGGTAACAGGTAAAAATTTTTCTACAGTTTTATTTAAACGTAAATTTTCTTTTAAAATAAGTGCTGCAGCTTCCTCCCTGCAATTAAATAAATCGCCAATTCCCTTAATCCAGTCCTTCGTTTCTGTCCAACCGACGGGGTATTTTCCCGGTAAATAGTCCATATTATATTTATCTTTAAAAATCTGAGCCAGTTTTGTAAGCCCAATATGTGTCTGCCCCCTGCCTCCCAAAACGATGCACGCCTGGGCTCTGGTTATATAAGGTAAATCGTTAAAAGCAGTATAACCCGGGAATTGCCCTATCACTTTAATATTCAGTTCATTAAGCAGGCGCGTTACCTCTCTGGCATAACTTCCCCACGGTCCACCATTATCACCTAAAAGTAAAGCTGTACCTTTTTCAAATTTCTGGGGTTTGCAAAAACGAAGCATCATCTTTTTAGCTACTTCAAAATAGCCTTCATAATATTCACCATCTAAAAAGCCGTAAGTATTCACGGTAATTACAGGCAAATTAAATTCCATTTCAGCTTCTATGCCAACAGACTCAACATCATCCCCTATAACACCTGCTACACATGAATTTGCAATTACAATACACTGCGGATTGTATTTTTCGACTACCCATCTTATGCATTGCTTCAGCCTTTCAGCACCACCAAAAATAGAATGTTTTTCTTCAAGTTGGCTTGATACCAATGGAACGGCTGCTAAATATTCGCCATAACCTGCGGCAATTGAGCGATAATGAGCATTAATATCCATACTTCTGGCTACATGCGCACAAGCGCGCGGACTATGAAATATTACAGCAAACCCATCGCAAAATGCTGCGGCACGCCATACGCCGGGCATACTGCAGCTGCAGCTTTTATTTTTTCCAATAAATCTTTTAGTCCTGACTGCCATATTCTTCCACCAAAGCTTCAAGTTCTTCAAATGTCATCGGTTTGGGAATGCATAAATTATTATTATTAAGCATATCCCCGGCTAATTTACGGTATATCCCGGCCTGCGTACAATGCGGTGAATATTCCAAAACAGTTTTACGCTTATTTTCGGCTTTATTTACAATGACATCCCTGGGTATAAATGCTATAAGCATGCTGTTAATACGTTCGGCAAAAGCTTCCAGTAATTTCATCTCATTAGGTGTATTACGACTGTTGCCAATTATTCCGCCCAGCCGAACAGATCCTCTTTCAGCAAATCTTTTTATTCCTTTAACGATATTATTGGCTGCATAAAGGCTCATTAGTTCACCTGAAGATACTATATAAATATCACTCGCATATCCCTCACGTATAGGTACTGCAAAACCTCCGCAGACAACATCACCCAAAACATCATATAAAACTACATCAGCATCTTCGAGAACATTTAGTGAACGCAGCTTTTCAAGCGCAACTATTATGCCGCGCCCAGCACAGCCAACGCCTGGTTCCGGCCCACCAGCTTCGACACATTTTATACCGTTATAGCCAATATGAACAATATCGTCATAAGATACAGAATCATTATCGCGTACAGTATCAAGAACTGTATGCCTGCAGATATGCCCAAGCAATAACCGTGTTGAATCATTTTTTGGGTCACAACCTATCTGGCATACCTGTAAGCCAGCTTCGCTAAATGCCGCTGAGATATTCGCCGTCGTTGTTGATTTTCCAATTCCGCCTTTTCCGTAAATAGCAATTTTTTTCATTTCATCACCCATTAAATTTAATTAGTATTTTCTGCTATCAGTTTTATTGCAAATATGATAAAATGTATTATATTGTAATTCTAAACTATATACCTGATATACGGTCAAGAAACAGGAGTATTTTATGCAATCCAAAGAAGCAAACTATTTTACAGCCGGAGAACTTGCTGCTATATTTAGTATTTCAAAGCAAACTTTATTATATTATGATAAAATTGGTTTATTATCACCAGAATTTGTCAGCGAAAATGGTTATCGCCATTATTCAATCAGTCAGTACTTAATTTTAGAGATAATTGTAAATTTGCGAAATCTCAATATATCCATTTCCAATATTAAAGAATACATAAATGCCCGCAATAAAAATATGTTGATAAAAATTTTAGAAGAAAAAGAAAGGGAATGTGGATATATAATTACAGAAAACGAACGCATTCGAAACTCAATTGCCAAAATCAAATCCAGCATTACTCTAGATTACAAAGAACAACTTAACAAAATCACGCTGTCTTACCAGCCATCGTGCAAATTCAGAATGAGCACTCTAAAAGCATCTTCTTCGGGTAAAGAACGAATTATAAGTTATATCCAACATTCACATAAAAGATTTCATTTAAAAGGCGTTGTTGAAGAAAAATTAGGCTGGATAGTTTCAAAAGAAAATTTTTTTAACTTACCTCAAAATTATGCAGCAAAAGCCTATTTTTCAAATTGCCATGATGTTGAGGGGCATACAAAAACACCAAAATTTATTCTGCCTGCCGGTTTTTATATCACAATTTATTTTTCCGGCACTTTTTACCAAAACTCAGAAAATTTATCAAAACAGCTATCAGATTTTTTAAAAATGAACAAATTAATTCCTGTTAGCGATATTTTTATTTTACCAATTGAAAATCACTGGCTTACAAATAACTCCAAGAACTATATAACAAAAATATTTTTACAAGTTCAATATCAATAAAATAAAAAAGACTTACGGTAACACATTATTACTGTAAGTCTTTTTGCGGCCCAAATTATTTAAAATTATTAATTGTTACAATTTTTATTTTTTATGACTGCAATGCCCCGTGGTTTCCCCGCTCATAATTTTTTTAAAAATTGCATGTACTTCTTCATTGGATTTACCATTTTCTTTTGCTTTATGAGCATGCAAAAGAGCACTTTTATATTTTGCATGAGCCTCATCGTCAGGTATAGAATCAATATTCTTAGGGTCAAATTCCATTACTTTTTTAAAAATAGCATGTATTTCTTCGCTTGATTTACCTGCTTTTTTGGCTGCCTGCACATGTTTCATAGCACTTTCATAGCGTCTTTTCCCATGTGCATCAGTAGGAATTTGAAATTCCGGATGTTTTTTACACTCTGTCATTTTCATCATCTCTTTCTTAAATGAATATAGCCGCGATTCTACTATACACTATATTCTACGAATATAGTCAAGTGTTCATATTTCAACATCTGTTAAACGTTAATATAAATTGTAATTACATATCCTTTTCAATAATTCATTTCTTGCAAAAGTTTTATTGTCGTCCTGCACTGTTGTAATTTCCATATTTCCATTTAATGGATTATAACTTACCTGTACATTTGTTTTATAAGCTCTGCTTAAAAGTTCCTCTGTAAATACTTCTTTCGGCTTACCATCCGCCAACAATTCCCCATTGGCAATTAAAAAAATTCTGCTGCAATATTTAGCAGCAAAGTTTAATTCATGAACAACCATTAAAACAGTTTTCCCAAATTTAGAAAGTTCTGCTGCAAAACGAAAAATTTCTTCTTGATATATTACATCCAATCCGGTTGTCGGTTCATCTAAAAATAAGATCGGTGTTTGCTGGGCCAAAACTTTAGCTAATAATATACGTTGCCTCTGCCCGCCAGATACCTCATTCACAGAGCGTTCCGCAAGTTCCAGAGTCCCTGTATATTTCATACATTCATCCGCAATTTGTTTATCAAAGTCACTTTCTTCCTGCCACCATTTCATATAGGGATAACGGCCTGTTAAAACAATTTCACGCGCAGTATATCCAAAAGATGGCGCTGTATTTTGCTGCAAATAAGCAACTATACGGGCAAAATCTTTTGCACTCAACTCAGTATTATCTTTACCAAAAAATTTTACTTTCCCGGTAAGACACGGCATTAAATTACGCAAAGTTTTTAAAAAAGTGCTTTTTCCGGCTCCATTAGGACCTATAATGCCTATAATTTCACCTGCGTTAATTTGGGCATTAATATCGTTTATTATTCGGCAATTCTTATAACCAAGAGTAAGATGTTCAATTTCAATAACAGGTTCAATGATAGATTCTGCCACAATATTCCTCCATCAACATTTATTACATACCGTTTGCCTAAAAAACAATTCAGCAACTACTGATACCACCGTACTAACACCAGTATCTTCATAAAAATTACCGTATCTCATCCAATAACAGATTTGCGAGCCTTGCGCAGTAAATATAAAAAGTACGGTGTTCCCAGTAAAGCGGTAATAATCCCAACACGAATTTCTATGGGAGTAAACAGAGTACGCCCAATAAAATCACTCAATGCCAGGAACAATGCTCCGCCAAGCGCACTTGCCGGAAGCAAAATCCGATGATCAGGTCCAAAAATAATACGCATCATATGTGGTATTACAAGCCCAACAAATCCAATGTTGCCACTTACGCAAACTGCGCTTGCGGTAATCATTGAAGCAATAGCTAAAAAAGTTATTCTGAAAGGCATTACAGACATTCCTACAGCCTTTGCATAACTTTCACCAAGTGCAAGAATATTTAAATGCCGCGCTAAAATCAGTAAAATGGCAATGCCAATTACTATTATAGGCAAAGACATATAAACGTGTTCCCAACGCCGGAAATCCAACCCACCTACCATCCAAAACAGATATTGCTGCAGCTGCTGCTGATTCATAATTGTCAGCAACCCACTTGTTACAGCGCCAAACAGCATACCAACGGCGACACCAGCCAAAAGTAATGTCATTACAGGTATTTTACCATTTCGCATAGCCAAAAACACAGTAATAAAAACAGCAATAATGCTGCCCAAAAACGCAAAAGCGGGCATTACAAATATATTATAAACAGATAATCCTAATGCCATTGATATAACAGCACCAACAGCTGCACCTGCAGATACACCAACAATGCCTGGGTCAGCCAAAGGATTACCAAAAATCCCTTGCATTGTTGCCCCAGCTATACCTAGAGCCGCACCAACCAAAATCCCAATAATGAGCCGCGGCAAGCGAATATACCAAATAATAGCCAATTCTTCCTGAGTAAACCAATTACTGTCAATAGAAGACAATCCAAGATTATACATAATAATATTTAATATATGATTAAAAGACACATCAATTTGTCCAAAGCTAAGAGATATTAATGAAAAAAATATTAGTAGACTTAACAGAATAATTAATTTGAATGATGATCGTCTTTTTATAAAAACCATATACTACCTCCATTATTATAATCTTTAAGACATGATGACTTATTGATACATTTATTATATTATAATCCTTTTCAAATAAAAATTAAAGCATAAAAGCATATTGTATTGCTATATTTTATCCAAATATAATTATCTATTTTTCTATAATAAAATTATGTTTTAATACTTGTCCGATAGATAGACCTACACATTAAGCTCTGTTAATATTTTATTTTTTATATGAATGAACATATAAAAGGTATCCATTATTTAAATCTATGCTCCAACATGTATATTATTTTGGACTATAAGGGTTTTCTACTATGGCAAAATCATTAAAATATAAAAACATTTTTCTTTACTATTTTAATTATGTCAAAGCCTTATCTTCTTTTCCGTAGAAATATCTGGCAGCACAGTACGCCTGAACTATTTAAATTTATGCCGTACTGCAAGTGTTTAAGGCGTTGGGTAAAAATCTGCATTTTCGTAAAACATTGTGTTGCTCCTTTCAAATTGCAACTGCGCCATCAGGCGCAGCTGCTTTCGATAACTTCTGCTTTTTCGATAAGGTTTATACCGTTATAGCTTATGCTGCTCGCCATGCCGTTAATGCAATATCTTATCCGCTCACGGTTCAGATGATACTTTTTACATATCCAGTCAGCATATTCGGAAAATACAATATAAATTATTTTATTGGTAGCATCCTCATCATTAAGAGGAAATGTAAAGCGCGCCTGCACCCGTTCCTCTATTTCGTCCGCTTCATCTACCGGTATTTTGTATGCTTCAATGAGTTCACCCGTATAATCTTCCAGTGCTTCCAAATCAAACCGCTTTAAATTGATAGGCAGGACCTAACCGTTTCACCCCTTATCTGAAAACCGATGCCGGTATATAATCGGTAAAGCAGTTTTCATCATCTTCTATTTTTATAAGCGTTAAATCAAACGTATTGGTTGATGATACGTTTTGAAAAATAATTTCTTCGGCGTCTTCCCTGCTTTCGGCTCTAACCATACCTGCGGTCATGGCAACGGTTGTGCCGTTACGCCAATGTTCATGCTTAATGTTAAAATAGTATGTTTTCATCTTTGTACCTCACATTTATTTTTAACAACGCCCGCAAAAGCAGGCGCTGTATTCATTCAATCAAGTGTTATTTTAAATATTTCAAGGTTTTGTCTGCTGTGTAAAAGGAATTAAAGACTGCCTTACGCTGCGCTACGCCTTTTACTTCCTCAATTTTGCCGGTAACAAAATCTGCAATTTCCATTGCTGCAATCATTACCCACACAAAGCATAACAGTAAAATTAACATATCCATTTTTATCACTCCGTTATATAAAATTGCGATTGTAGCAATAAACTTGACTGCATTAACTTTGTGCTGTATAATCCATTTAGGGTTAGGCTCTGATACCGTTTTCCTGTTCTTAAAGGTATCAGGGCTTTTTTGTTGCCTTTTTGCAGGCATTACCTGACGAATTAAGCACCGACTTTCATTCACCGTCCTTCCCTGTCAGAGCTTGTTTTTTGCCGCTTTTCGCAGGCATTTTAAAAGCAGTGCAGCCTGCGCAGGCAGGGACGGCATAGCCGCTTGCTACTATCCTTGCCGGAGCAAAAGGCTAACTGCTAAAATGCTGCGATGAAAAGCGGCGTAAACAGCTTTATTTTTAAAACCCTCTGTCCGCACACTGCGTTTCGGCAGCCGCAGATGGGCGATAAAAAACATCTTTGCCAAGCCCTGCTTACGGCGCATGAGAAGATGTAACTTTATTTCAAGCGCATTGCGCGTTTTGCACGTTTGCGGCTAACTGAAAAACAGCGCATACAGCCAAGGCTTTATGCAGTTTTGAGGTTAGCGGTAAAGGTGCTTCAAAGCGACACGGTTAAACAGTCTGTTTACGCAGCAAGCGCAGTAAACTGTCTGTTTGTCGCTACCTTTTTTCTGCCATTTCCTAAAAGCAAATGTACAGACTTTTGCTACTCCTGCCTTAAATAAAAAAGCAGGGTACTTCCGATATATAATCAGAGTACCCTACTTACCTTTATGCGCACAAAAACCGGCTTTGCAGCCGGTCTTTTTTTTATTTATGCTGTTAATTTTTCAATCCATTCAAAGCTTCTTCCAGGTCTTTCATAAAACCATCCGGTTCTTCGTCAGAATAACCGATAAATTTTATACAGTCCATTTCTTTAATCTCCGGATAAGTATACGTTAATGTATACTCACCTGCTTTTTGCTCATTGGTTTTAGCTGCACATTTAAAAGTAAAATTTACTTTTTTATCAGCGGTTAATTCCACCTTATCAAGCAGAATTTTAGCCGTGTAATCATCAACACTGTAATTTACAGGTTTTATATATTCATCAAGGCTCACTTGCTTAAAATAATCAAGTGACATTACCGCATAAATTTTTCTATCGGTATTTTCCGGTAAAAAATTTTTTATAACATTCATAGTTATGTCTCCTTTCCGGTAGATAATTTAATTATATCCTGCGCAGCTTGATTTTTCAATCTGCGCAGGACAGCTTTTATTACTTATATTCCTTAACGCATTTGACGCTGCCGTCAACATAGTTCCTGTCCTTTAAAAATTCGTTAGCTTTAATAATGTTTTCAACGAGTACTATTTCACCACGGAATGCGGTATCATACAAAAATCTTTCCGCAAAATCATCTGCCATGGTAATGTCTATGCAGCTTTCACCGTAGACTTTTTGGTTGCCTTCATAAACGTACACATCGTAAGTAAAACTCAAAGTTCTCATAAAATCCTTACCCCATTTAATGCAAGATTTTTTCAATGCCTCTTTTCGTCAGCCGTTTTAATTTACCGGCATTTACAATATACATCTGACAAGGCCTGCCATGCCGGTAAAAGAAATATAATGCTGTATCGGTAATTTTATATTCACCTTTTTCTACTTGCGTTAAATTAACAAGCTGCGTACCTGTTTCGCGCAGCATCCATAAATAAGTGTCATCAGGCGCTTCCATAATGGTTTTTTTATCGACCTCGAAATCTTCTTTATAACCAATAAGAAACGCATCTACCATTGCCTGCATTTCTTCAAATCGTTCCTGCCACATAATTACACCTCTTTTCTTAATTTCAGCAGGCAGTATAAACTGCCTGCTGCTCCTTTTTACCACGCATAAACCTCTACTTTAGGCTCATGTACTTTAAATATCATTATTGAAGCAATATTTCTGACTATCTCTATAATGCTTTCCAGTTTCTTAATCTCGCCGTCATTAAAGCCACTGAGTTCCGGCTCACCTTCCTCATTTAAAACATCTTTGGCAATCAAAACATTGCCGCATAAAACCTCATCATGCAAAATACCGTACCCAAAAAGCAGGCTTGCTATTTTATTAACTTGCGGTTCATTCTTTAATAAAAATTCCTCATCAAAAACCAGTTTCACACTGCAATCCATTTTATCATTTATAATACTTTGCCCTATTTCGATAAAATCACATCCTATCCAGTCATACATTGTTTCAAGTTCCAGCTTTTCTTCCAATTCCTTAACCTCTACATTGCCGTCATTTTTTAATAATACATATTTACTCATCATCAAAACCTCCGTTTAAAGTTATCTTTAGCCCTTGGTGATTGTATAAGAAACGAAATCATCTGCCGTAAGCACTATATTGCCTGCGCTGTATTCATCTTCAACTTTCTGTTTTGCTTCTTCTACGCTTTCAGCATTAACAGAAACAACCCTCACCAGCTTCTCCGTAATTTTAATGTTTACTTTCATACAACATTCCTCGCTTTCAAAAATTGATTATAGGCAAAATACCAAGCCCCTTACGGCGCAGGTATTATTTGCCGTGGGTTCGGAAGGGTGATAGCCCTTGCAGCGTTCCCCCTCGCCTGCCGCGACTGTTTTTTGCCGCTTTCGGCGCAAATTAAAAAACGCCGGGCAGCCGCAGGCAAGGACGGCATATAGCCGCAAAGTTCATCCTTGCCTGCAGGCATAAGCCTGACGTTATAATTGGAGCCGTGAAAAGCGGAGAAAAACATAAAATAAAAAAACATCTTACGCATGGGGAAGATGTTATCAAAATTGCAAGCGCATATTATGCGCCGGTTGCGCCTACCTCTGCTTTAAAAATCAAAGGCGCAACATAATTTGGCACTTTTGCAGGATAAACGCAGGCCGCGCGCCAGCTGACGGCACGGAGAGCAGCCTGCAAATGTGCCCGTAAGCGACACGGTTAAACAGTCTATTTACGCAGCGAGCGGCGAGTGAGCGAAGTAAATTGTCTGTTTGTCGCTACCTTTTTCCAAAGCAGTACGGCAGGCGGTATAAGTCTGCCGCCTGCGCTATGCGCGGGCATAAAGCAAAGAGAAGCAGGACGAAGCCGAAAAGGTAAGTTGCGCGCCGATGCGCTTTAACAGTCCGCGCCCTGGCAGCAAAAGCCGCACCTTTTGCAACCTCTACCAGGCATAAAAATCAGCGTGCTTCAGTACGGTTATTTTTGCACGCTGATTACCTTGCAAGAGCGGCAGGAGCATTTCGCTCCTGCCTTCCTTTACGCTATTGCCGATACCGGCCGCTGTCTTTCTTCGCCTGCTTTTAATACATCTCTTGTTCTAATTTCCAGTCCGCATTTTTCGGCAAACTCCAAAACTACGGCGTTTATTTCTTTTTTGTAATATACAGGGTCATTGTCAAACAGTTTTGCCTGTGATATATTGTTTCCGTTTATCTCAAGGAGTGCCACCGGCTTGCCACGGTCATCGCTGATACCTACAAGCTGGCGTTTATTGCCAATCGTATTTCTGTAACCTGCGGCGCAGTTGTTTAAACTGGTCGCCCAAAATTTTAACTCGCTGTTGCGCTCGATACATTTTGCGCCGAAGGCTTTGAAAAGCATTGTATAACGGTTTATTACTTCCTGCGGTACATCAAAAATGATTTCCCTGTCTACCTGCTTTGCTACTGCGATTGAAAGCCAATCGTGAAGTTTGGACAGGGCAGGCATTGTTTTGTAAAATTCCTGCTTCGTGACTTTATCGGCAACTCGCCATAATCTCAAAACATCGTAATATTCCGTATCCCATTTTGAAACAACGTACTGCATTTGCATTTTGGGGTATATGCCGATGAACGTGTTATAAAATGCCGTCATATTACGGATTTTACCAATTCCCTGCACGCCTTGCCTTTTGCCGTATTCAAACATTGCCTGCGCTACATCGTGATTTTTTATTTTGTAGCACTCTTGCAGGACTGCAAAATTTTCATATTGCAGGTTGCGCCTTGTATGCGGAATGTTAGGTATTTTCAGAACCTTGCAGACAGCAGCTATATAATCTGTTTTTTTCATTGCAACGTATACCTGTTCTTCAAAGCGTTTCGGCAGGTATCTTTTTCCGAAAATAGTTTCATTCCATTCGCCAACTGCCCATTCGCCGTAAGCTAATGCCGGTACGTTTTCGCCGTCCCAAAACCTTACCCTGTGGGCAAGGTTGAGGACGTTACCGAACAGCCTGTTTTTAAACCTGCCGCCTATATAAAGCGGCTTCGGCGTTTTGCCACCTGCTTTTACTTTCTTGTTGACTGCCGTGCGCAATGCTTTTAAGAGTTCTGCAAAGCTGTTGCCTTTGTTGATTTTATGGTCGCTATGATAAAACCAAATTGCCGTTTTACCTTTCAGCTTTTCAAAATCGGAAATGTAGCCGATTTGCATTTCTTCAAGCAATTTGCCTTTATACTCTTTACGCCAAAGGCATTTGCCGTTTTTTACATCAAAGGTATATACTTCTTTGATTTTTTGCATATAATCCTGTGTGCGGTGGGCGAATTTACCGAAGGTTATTGCCGAATAGTTAATCCGCAGTTCAACTTTGTCCTTAAAGTCAATTACTTTCATCGTGGTAACATCGGGCAACATATTTTCTTCGTTTTCACCGTACATGACGGCGTTGCCTGTATGCACCCTGCCGCAGGCAGGGCAGGTAACTATTTCGCCATAGTTCCATACCCTGCGTAGATTTACCGTAAATGTTGAAGCGCAGTTTATGCAGTATGCTTGAAAGTAACCTTTATGGTAAAAGTTCTCGCTGTGCTTGTCATCTTTATATGCAATGAACAGGGTAGGAGAACCGTATTCCTCGTACATTCTGTTGTTTACTATCATATTACCGATTGAAAGTTCCGCCAGTTTTTTCATTTCACTGCACCGTCCTTAATCCTCGTCATTTTCCTCAAAGCCGTAACCGTCATCGCCTTCGGTATCTTCGTCAAGTTCCTGCGCTTCGGCTTCTTCATCTGCTTCATCGCAGGAGCAGAACAGGCTTCCTTCATCGCTTGTGGCTTTTTTTAAGTCCTCTTTAACCTTTGCTTTTTTCTGTTCCTCTTTAAGTTTTGCCGCTTCGATTTTGGCCTGTTCCTCTCTTTTCAAGCGTTCTTCTCTTTCGGCAAGTTCCAGTGACGTTTTATGTTTTACAAACAGCTTGGTTGCTGTTTCCAGCGCCTTGCGCTGGGTGTCGATAAAACCTTCCAATACCCTTGTTTTTTCCGGTGGGTCGCCGTGCTGTTTATCGTAAGCGATAAGTTCACTTAAAATATCAAGGCATTTAATCTGCTGTTTGATAAAACTTTCGGTGAAATTCATTTCAATCATTGCCGCTACCTCGTTTCTTTAAAAAGAGTGGGGGCAAAGCCCCCATATCCTTTATTTTTTAATAACCTTCACTGCTGTCGATTTCGTCCAGTGCTTCAACAATGCGTTCCATTTCGCCTTCCTTGCAGGCTAATGCGCCTATATCATACAGAAAAATTACAAATTCGGCATAGTCCTTGCAGTTGGCTTTTCTGATAAGTTCTTCAAGCCCATAACCTGTTTTTTCGCTTCTTTCATACCTTGCAAGTTCATCGTTTGCCATTGCAACGGTGTCACAACTGCTGTGCCGTTGGCAAAGTTCCTCGCAGGCTGTAAGCGTTGTTTTACCTTCAAGCCTTGCACAATAAAAGGCAATATCTTTGCCGTTATCAATAATAAGCGGCTTGTCCATTTACGCCACCTGCTCTTTCTTTGCTTCCTGCTTCGGTTGCCCTGCCTGCTGTTCTTTCTTCTCGCAGTATTCAAATTCACGCAGAAGGATTTGCACCCAAATGCCTTTCGTGCCGTCCTCTTTTTCATATTGCCTTACTTCAACATTGCCGCCGATATGGATTTTATTACCTTTGTTCAAGGTATCTCCGATAATTTCAGCGGTCTTACCAAAGGCGATTACGTTAAAAAACTGTGCTTTGCTTGCCTTTTCCCGTTTATCATATACGTTTTCGGCAACGCTGAATTTCGCAACGGCTCTGCCGTTCTTGCCAAAGGTAATTTCCGGGTCTTTCGTAAGTCTTGCGGTGATTTCAATTCTGTTCATACATACACACTCCATTCTTAAAATTAGGCAATATATACCAAGCCCTGTATGGCGCAGGTATACTTTGCCGTGGGATTGGAAGGGGCATTGCTCCTTGCGCCGTCCCCCTCGCTCCCCCAGCGATTGTTTTTTTGCCGCTTTCGGCGTCGATTAAAAAACGGCTGGCAGCCGCAGGCA
>ULXE01019574.1_pt1 | contig 43428 bp, 32 predicted proteins | sample 1961001 | NCBI WGS metagenome assembly ULXE01 (sample SAMEA4835831, study PRJEB28245) | human gut metagenome | biome: gut microbiome; material: fecal sample | place: Denmark | collected 2008
TGATGCTCTTCCAGACAGGTGGGGACGTACATTGATAAATCGTAGAGAGCAGATTTTGGCAAAGGATGAAAAACGCCCGGTGCGTAGGCTTTCTTCGTTTGACTATCTTATAGGAATTGAAGACTTTTCTCGTATGGGAGGTTTCCGTTTCAAAGAATCCATGGATGGAGACTATATTAATGCAAGCGAAACCTTGCGCATTCCTCCATTGACAGACATACGTGAGTTGATTGCAGCCAGTTCTGAAATAGAGAAAAGCGAAGAAGAGGACCAACTTCCTGAAATGCGATGGATTGCACAGTTGGTGCAGCCGGGCTCCTCTCTTGGTGGAGCACGTCCAAAAGCAAGTGTGCTTGATGAAAACAAAAATCTTTGTATAGCAAAGTTTCCGTCCCGTAAGGATGATTATGATGCAGGTCTTTGGGAACATTTTTCGCATCTTTTGGCAAAAAAAGCTGGGATCAATGCTGCGGAAACAAGAGTAATCTCCACAAATGATAAATATCATACTTTGCTTTCCCGACGATTTGATAGACGAGAAGATGGTAAACGTATACACTTTGCTTCAGCCATGACACTTTTGGGGTTGAATGATGGAGCTAATGCCAATACAGGTAATGGTTATTTGGATATTGTTGATTTTATCATTCAAAATTGTACCAATGTGGAAGATAATCTGAAAGAGCTGTATCGTAGGGTGGCATTCAACATTTGTATCGGTAACACAGATGATCATTTCCGTAATCATGGTTTCCTTCTGACTGTCAAGGGATGGACTCTGTCACCGGCATATGACATGAATCCTACCGTAAACGAATATCAGAGTCTGCTGATTAACAGCTATACCAATAAATCTGATCTGAAAGAATTGTTGGATTCTTGTGAGGAGTATATGCTTCCGAAAGAGACTGCTCAACAAATCATCGGTGAGGTTCTGAATGCAGTAAAGGAATGGCGAGCATTGGCCACACGACTGGGCCTTGCGAAAAGTGAGCAGGAACGTTTTGTGGCAGTTTTTGAGCGGGTAAATACTATCTTATGATAGGATAAAGAAAAATTTGATAAAAAAACAACAGATATGAATGATAAAGACAAACGGCAATTAGCAAGACTAAGAACATTGGAATTTAAGGAAAAAAAGCAAAAAAATAAAGATGATTTACAGGAAATCCAACAGATTGTGGATTCATGTGTTTTTCATTATACCAATGCGGGTACATTAGTAGGTATGCTTAAAAATGCCTCAATAGAAAATCCTTCTATGACGTTTTGGGCTTCGCATACGTCCTATATGAATGATCCAAAAGAAAAAGAATATGGTATTGAGAAAATGTGGGAAATATTACCAGAAGTTGAAAATGAACTGTCTATTCCTGTTGGACAGAGAATTACAGAACTTGATAGAGAAGATTTAGATCAGTTTATTTTAGAAAGAAATATCGAAGAAAATAGTCTGACAAATGTGTATTCCATATCGTTTTCTAAGTCCTTTGATTCTCTTCCAATGTGGAACATGTATGGCCAAAATGGAAATGGTATTTGTTTGGGTTTTGATTTAATGAAATTAAACGAATTCTTAATTTCTAAAAATATGGAACCACTAAAAGGACTTACATATGGAATAGGAGAAGAAATATCTAATATACAAAAGACAAATAAAGAGTTGATATGTTGGAAAGAATATATTAAATATGTTTATAAAACAAATCGAAGCTTTATTGAAAAACATATGGATATGAATTCTAAGAGTCAAGAGTATACAAATATTAATATTGCCTTAGATAATTATATAGCGCTATTAGCTATAGTTCCAGGTAATGTAAAGATTCCTGCTTATAAATATGAAAATGAATATAGACTTTATTGTAGAGAATTAAATCATAAAGTTTGTTTTAGAGATCGCAATGGGTTATTAGTACCCTATATAGAAATGGAATTGCCTTTAAATGCATTGAAATTAATAGAAATAGGACCTACTGCAGATAAGAATAGGCAAATGATGTCTGTTGCAAAATTACTGAAGGAGAAAGTCAAAGATTTTAAGGCACTGACTTTTTATTCTTCGGAAATACCTTATTGTCCTTAGTTGTCTTTGTCCCTCTGAGGAAAACATCTTCAATACGCTGTATTCACTAATGTAAGACTATAGGATATTAGCCCTGACCCTTTAAGATCAGAGCTAATATTCATTATTATATTGTAACATTTGTGTCTTTTCAGTTAATTCTGTGATTGAATCTCAACTTTTACATGCCACTTTTAATAAATCTATCATATCGTTTTCATGTTTATGACACTGAGTCTCAATCCAATCATTATTTGAGCATTTTTCTATAATTTCACCCATAATTCGTAGCTTCAGGCTACCATTATTTATAAACTTACCATAGGACTTCATCTTTGATTCTGGTGATAGATTGGAGAATTTAGAGTTTACATTTCGTGATATAATACATAGGTTTCCAAATGTATCTTTATCATCCCATCTATGAAATGAATCTTTTGATGGATTTTGTGGATACCAATGTTCTACAGAATTACGGAATTCAAAAACAAATTTGTCATATTTAGTCTTGTTCTTCTTCCATAACAAATAATCCAGGAAGTTAAATACAATATGTGGAGTTTTGACCCCAAGTTTATAGTTCTTATCATCTAAAAAATTTCTTTTAGTTGCTTGTGCAGCTATGGATTCTGCTTTTGCTGGGAATTCAGGATCTTCATTGTTTGTATCAAACAACCATATTAAAAGTTCTGTTATCCAGTGCATTACCTTGGGTGATGTATATGACACACGTAGAGCCGATTGAATCATCATACATTCTTTGTTTCGAGGAGCATACGTTTTTTCCCATTCATTATCATATTTCAATTTTGTGTTTGAATAGTATGCTTTCTTATTTCCACCCTGTCCGGATGTAAATAGTTCTTTAAGGCTCCATTGTCCTTCATTGTCTTCACCCGTAAACTCACGTTTAATGATATAGTTGTCAAAAAGATACCGGGCATTAAGAAGATGAATAATAAACATCTTAGAGAAGTCATCATTTTTTATAGACGCTTCATCTATCTTTCCATTCTTTATGACATAATCGAAATCAGATATCAGCTTTTTATCATCAAGTAAATCACCTAAAGGTCTTTTTAATGATATATTATAAATTTCTACAAACACTCTCAGTGTATGAAGAAGGAAGTAGAGGAAGTTTATGATGCTTTCAAAACGTACATGGACATTTTCATCAGACAGACCGTCAATATTACTCACCTTAAAGTTACTATCGATAATTTCTCTTATATCAGGGATATTGTTTGAATCATCATTTTTCCCTATACATTTGCTATATTTCTCCCATTTATTGGCAGGCATATTATTCCATTCATTCCCGAAGATTTTCTGCCTGTCGGTTGGTGAGAAGTGCATTTGTACATATCCCGTCATATCGCTGCATGCATTCCATATTCTTGAAAAGAAATCCCGTTCAGATGAATTATTAAGATACCCCATCAAGTTGGCTTTAAGAATATCATGCTGTTCCAATTGTTCGCCACGCGTGTTCATAATCTCAAAATATCGGTTCAGGTCCGTATGTTCCGGAACTTCTATCCGATATAGTATTACCCGCTTTAGGCGTGAAACAAAATTATTGATATTAAAATCTTTTTCATTTTCGATTTTTTGACGAATTGCCTTTATTCCATTAATAATAGACTGTTCGAATCTTCCGTCATCATCAATTGTTCCTTCCAGAATTTTTTGTATGTTGGAAAGGGTAAAGTTTGAATTCGGGCGGCAGTCAAATGACAGATTGTAGCCTACATCATTAGTCATGGCCCCTTTATAAGCTAAATAATGTAACAACAGATACAGCGTTGTGAGTCGCTGTTGTCCGTCAATGACTTCATAGGATTCTGACTTATATTTCACTTTGGAAACTATAAGCGAACCTATATAATAGTTATTTGATGAATCAAAATCATTAACATCATCTATCAGTTGCCCAATCTCTTTATCTTCCCAAGCATATGCACGCTGATAACGTGGAATCATATAATGAGCATCCGTATCAAATATGCTTTTCTCATCCAGTATTCTCAGTTCTTCTATCATATTAAATCGTGTATCCGTTTAGTTTGCAAAGTTTTTTATATAAATCGTTATAATTATTACTGGCAGCCTGATTGTCTGCTCTCATTTTGAGCCTCATACCGGAGATTTCTGTATGCTTACGGGCATAAGATATCATTGATATTACAGGTATAGTATTACTGTAGTTGCTGTTTTCTTTTGAGCCGATAGCATACCGATTGATAGTGTCAAAACCCAAATGAATCATATCCACTCTAATCATCATTGCCCAGGTACACAGTTTCTTTACTGCCATTACATCAAAGTTATGAAAACGGTCATAATAGCATAAAAGTGCACAGAAGAACAGGTTGCGTGCATGATTGATTCCTGTTGATGATGACTTACGGAGTTTGTCGAGCTCCTCAACCGAATCCACATCCTTTCCTTCTGTGAGAATCAGTTTCACTTCATGAAAATCTGGGTTTGTAATTATTTCTTCTTTGATATTATGCAACATCAGCATATAATGATCTACCATTTCAAAGAAGTCACCACCGGATATAAAAGGTTCAGTGAGCAGGAAGTAAGGCATGGCCTTATTGGCTCTATGTGCATAAGTATAGCCCGTACTTTCCTCAATGCCCTTATATATGTCAATCTTTGCTGCGGTGAAATTACCGCATTTCCTGCGTTTTGCCCAGTTCCACAAGGGATATAGGTAGAAATCAAACAATTCCCGGATGGATTTCGGATTCTTTGACTCCCATTTTATCACAGCATTCTGCATCTCATACTTATCATGGATTTCTCTAAGATGATAAGCTTTAAGCAGATCATGCGGATACAAAGCACGGCCACGCGTATTCTGGGAATCAAAAAGTTGGAAAGCCTCACTTATATTGTCAACTATGATTACTACAACTTCCAGAATATTTTTCATAGCATCTTCAAAAATATCCTTACCATCTTTGTCTACTGAGGAGAACCATTCAGCTATTGTTCTATAATTGTCATGCAAATTTTTCTGCGTAACTTTATTGGAGAATTTTGTATCCAGTAACTTGCATGTATATTTTGGTTGAAAATATAGATATAACAAGAGAAATGAAAGAATGCGTTGCTGACCATCGACAATTTCATACTCATTATTCTCGTTTTCATGAAGAATTACCGTACCTATACGATATTTGAAATTAGAATATTTTCTATTATCTTCTATGCTTTTTTGTATATCAAGAATAAGATCGGTTATATTTTTGTCAGTCCATTTATACGGACGCTGATAATCTGGTATAATAAGATTTGCATCTAATAGCTTATCTATTGACCATATCTGTGGAGTTTCTTTTATATAATTCATTTTGTACTGACTTATTTTCCGTAGTTCGTATTTTGCTATTTACTCATTGTCTAATTTGTAAATAATTCTCAAGGATTGTGCCCACTCGGAGTTGTCTGGCATAATCCAATAATTTACTTATATTTCGTTCTGGTCGTACAAGATAGTTATCTATGATTTCTGAGCATACATCCATACCTATCTTATTCCTAAACTTAATGGCATCACATACGCATCGGTCTATGTCGTAGATCCTGATATTGTAACCCTCCAAAAACATCTTGCTTACACCAATCTCCAGTATAGAAGCTGTATAGTGGTGAAGTTCTATTGAGGGAAATGAAGGTGTTACTACTTTTCGGTCCCTTTTTATGGCTATATGATAGGCTTGTGGCATGGTAGTCGTAAGTTGGTGGATGCTCCATGCAGACCAGGAGCAAAGGATTCCACCTGGTATAATCGCTTCTATGTCAATCATGCTGTTTGAAAGTTGGTCAATGTTGGCATACAACCCTCGTCGAATCTGTATCAGTTCGCCTTGGCGTACACTTTCCAACATTTTGTAATAAGCAGCACGTCCTTTTTCCTTCATGTCAGCTGATGATATGTATGAATTAAGTTTCTTCATTGCTTGTCATCTAAATCTGTACAAAAATACCACAAATATTTATGGGGGTGGTATCTTTGTACAGGGAAATATTCAAAAATCATAAAGTGAAATTTATGATTTTTGTACTAAATATGCTTTCCAGTAAAAAGAATGAATATATTTTACAATGACTTACGTTCGTAAATATACACATCATATATTAAATCCATTTTTAGGTTTATGTCTGATACCTCGAAGTATTTGTTCGGACTGTTCTTGATAAGTAAGAGGCTGATTTTGTTTTTTTCCAGTCTCTATCCATTTAAGTAGTTCGTCTTCATAGAAATATAGCTTCTTACCTCGTTTGTAAACTGGAATACGGCCTGTGCGAACTAGTCTATAAATTGTAGGCTTTGCCTTTTGGACTATCTGACAGGCTTTATCAATGTCTACTAATTGATGTTTAGGGTCATCTTTTTGTGGCTGCATAGTCATTAGTAACTGGTAAATTTTCTCTACTTGTTCCGTTAAGTAGCTTACTGCTTGTGGAAGATTGTCAAAAGTGATAGGTTCTTTTCTCATTGTATCTATTTTTTGAGATGATTGAATTTAGTATAAAAGTCAAACACGGATTTTTATGTAATCAATTTGATTTGCTGTGATTGACGAATAATACGAATTTATAATGATTTTAAACGATAGTTTTATTCTTTTAAAGAGATTTTGTTTGCTGTTTCACGTTTCTTGGAATTGACCAAATCTGCATAAATTTGTGTGGTCGTAACATTCTTATGTGTAAGCATTTTTGAGATCGTATAGATGTCTGTGCCTAAAGATATTTGTATGACTGCGTATGAGTGCCTGGAGCAATGCACAATTTAAGCAAAAGCAACGGAAAGTGAATATGAGAGGAATGAACTGCAAGTGGTTGAGAATGAGCAATATTTCATAATTCTGCCAATTGTCTGCAAAGCAAAGCCGAGCAGGATATTGAGTTATTTCAGTTACCAAACCGTTAGCGGTCAGTTACCGAAACCAACACTGCTAACGAGGTGAAAAACAAATAGTTTGTCACCAGTGTTTGTTGCACTGTTCTGCACAACTTTCAATGACAGAGAATGCTTACTGATTGATTATTTTTGCAAACTAAAAAAGTAAGCAGATGAAAGTTGAAAAATTCAAGGTGCTGCTCTACCTCAAAAAGAGCGGATTGGACAAGAACGGTAAGGCTCCCATTATGGGACGCATCACCCTCAACCGAACAATGGCGCAGTTCGGTTGCAAGTTGTCATGTACGCCAAAGTTATGGAATCCACGTGAGAGCAGACTTGACGGCAAGAGCAAGGAGGCTGTGGAAGTGAACGCCAAGATTGACAAGCTGTTGCTGGCAATAAACTCAGCCTACGAGTCACTTGTGGAGCGCAAGACGGATTTTGACGCAAAGGCGATAAAGGATCTGTTTCAATGCAGTGCAGACACTCAGATGACCTTGTTGAAGCAGCTTGACGCCATCATTGCGGACATTGAGTCAAGAATCGGCATCGACTACAAGAAAGGCACGCTGCCAAACTACCAGTACACTCGCCTGACATTGGGATTGTTCGTCAAGAAGCGTTATGGAACTGACGATGTGGCATTCGGTGAGCTTGACGAGCAGTTTATCCGTGAGTACATGGACTTTTGCTTGGACGAGAGAGGTCTTGCACTTGATACAGTCCGCCACTATCTCGCCATATTGAAGAAGACCTGCCGAATAGCTTTCAAGGCAGGACACTCCGAGCGTTATCATTTCATGCACTTCAAGCTACCTCAAAAGAAAGAGAATCCACCAAAGGCATTGACACGTGAGGACTTCCTGAAAATTCGTGACCTCGAAATACCAGAGCGAAGAAAATCGTTGGCTTTGACCCGTGACCTTTTTCTTTTCGCCTGCTATACAGGCACGGCTTATGCCGATACTGTTTCCATCACGGAAGAAAACCTCTTTCGTGATGAGGAGGGCAGCCTTTGGCTGAAATACCACAGAAAGAAGAACAAGATGCTTGCACGTGTGAAGTTACTGCCAGAGGCGCTTGCCATGTTGGAGAAATACAAAGACCCGACAAGACCTACTCTTTTACCGCCACAGGAATTTCGAGTGCTGAGAGGTAACATGAAAAGTCTCCGAGTACTATCTGGCATAAGTATGGATTTGGTCTATCATGTTGGACGGCACAGTTTCGCATCGCTCGTTACGCTCGAAGAAGGTGTTCCGATAGAGACTATCAGCAGAATGCTTGGTCACAACAACATTCAGACCACGCAAATCTATGCACGTGTCACCCCGAAAAAGCTATTTGAGGATATGGACAAGTTCATCGAAGCCAACAAGGACTTCAAGTTTGTCCTGTAATATTTTCACAAAATAAGAAAGGAACATAACAATGAGAAGTACATACAAGCAGTTTTATTATATCAACCGTGGCAGAGTAAAGGCAGACGGAACCACATCTATATTTTGCCGTATCACGATTGACGGCAAAGTGTCAGCCATAGCAACAGGTCTTTACTGTGCTCCCGAAGAATGGGACACGAAAAAAGGTGAAGCCAAGAATGCAAGAGTGAACGGACTACTGCAAGCGTTCAGACTAAGGATTGACGAAGCCTACGAGCGGGCAACAAAGGAAAAGGGCATCGTTACCGCCGAGATTCTGAAGAATGTTATTGTTGATGCAAATACTATCCCGATGACATTGCTTGCCACTGGCGAGGAGGAGCGTGAACGCCTTAGGCTGCGCTCTATCCGTATTAACTCAACATCTTCTTATCGCCAATCTAAGACATCGCAGCTAAACTTGCGAGAGTTCATCGGGTTACGAGGAATGAATGACATTGCATTTGAAGATTTGACTGAGGAATTTGGCAAATCTTATAAGTTGTTCTTGATTGGCAAAGGGTATAGTGCATCCAATACGAACCATAATCTTTGTTGGCTGCAACGCTTGGTTTATATCGCTGTTGACAGAGGTCTGCTGAAATTCAATCCATTGGAAGATGTCGGATATGAAAAGAAAGGCTCACCAAAACGTAGACATATATCCAGAAATGACTTGCTGCTCATTATGGAGACTCCTATGGAGGATAAGGCTTTGGAGTTGGCACGAAGAATGTTTGTTTTCTCCAGCCTTACAGGTTTGGCTTATGTCGATTTGCGTAACCTGTATCCACACCATATCGGGATGACGGCAGACGGTAGAAAATACATCCGTGAGAAAAGAGCAAAGACCAACAACGAAGCGTTCATTCCCTTGCACCCTATAGCTGAACAAATAATGTCGCTATACAATACAGCGGATGATAGCAAACCTGTTTTCCCTCTTTCTTCACGTGATTCCATGTGGTTTGAATTTCATTCACTCGGTGTGGCTTTGGGTATCAATGAGAACCTTACCGCACATGTTGCAAGACATACATTCGGAGTAAACATGGTTACTTCGGGCATATCAATGGAAAGCGTTGCCAAGATGATGGGACATTCCAATCTGCGAAGCACCCAAATCTATGCCGTTATCACCGATAACAAGATTTCCATAGACATGGACAAACTGATGCAACGCAGAAAAACAAAAGAAACTGACCAAAAGAGAAATAAGGAGGACGGGAAATGAACAGAGGTGTTATAACTATCAGCGAGAGCGGAACGGTATCCATGCCGACCGATACTGTATGGATGACCATGCAGGAGATTGCCGACATGTATAATGTGTTCGGCTGCTATGTACGCAAGGCTGTCAAGGCTATATTCAAGGATGGCATTCTGAAAGAGCAGGGTGTGCGTCGTCATGTCAGGAAGAACGACCGCATCAGCTATGATGTGTATAGCCTTGAACTCGTCATTGCGGTAGCCTTCCGTATTGACAGCATTGAGAGCAGAGCCTTTCGGGAGTTCATCATGCAGTCCGTCATCGGCAGACAGACAAGCCGCACCAAACTGGTCTGTTTCTTTACAGAGAATGCAATGGCATAGACCTGCCATAAAGCAACGTTCCTTGGAGGCTTTGCGCCTCCAGCCACTTGGGCGAACCTCCGCAGTGTGTTTTAGCATGGTATTAGATTTATACAGGTAACACAAATGATACCCGGCAAACACGAACAACTCGGTATAGCCAATAAAACGAGGCGACAACCTATAACAGCCACACTCGGTAAGTTATACGTTGTCGCCTTGTTCATTTCACACACTCATCAAGGACATTCTCCTACACACCTTTCATTCTGTACGCTTCACGATAGTTAGCCATCAGAATCTTCTGAATGTCGGACTCGCGGTAGAGTATCTTTCCGCCAAGCTGGATATACGGGATGACACCGTTGTTTCGGTAGTCCTGCAGGGTTCTTCGGCTCAGTTGCAGCCTGGCGCAAAGCTCCTTGTCCGTCATGAAGCGCTCACCGCCAAGCATGGGGCGGTAGTTCATCACGGCACGTTCAAAATTGTCAACCATTCGGTTGAGGTGGTTCACGATGTGGTTCATCCACTCGCTGTTTCTTGTCATTACTTCATTGCTCATAGTTGTCTCGTTTTATTGTTGATACTTACGTTACCCGGTTTACTTGCTGCATTGGATTAAGTGGCTGTTGTATATTGACAGCCTAACCTGTGCGCTTGCGAAAGCGCATGTCCTTTTTCTTGTCCTCCACTACTGCTACGATAGCCATCACGTCCTCCTGCTTGTAGTAGGTCTTGTGGCTGATTTGCGTATAAGCCAAAGTTCCGTTGTCCCGAAGCGTCTGCACTGTCCGTGGGCAGATGTTGAGCGTCTGACACACGTCCTGCGTGTCGAGCCACTTGTTCATGGTCTTGTCCTCACTGCGCTCACGGATTCTGTCCATGCGCTTCACGAAATTCTCCAACTGGGCATCAAGATAGTTGAATGCCTCTTCCTCGAATACGATGAATCCCATACTTTTCTTTTTTTCTAAGTTAATACTATGTTGTATGTCGCAAAGCTCCACGCATATGCCGTGCTCCACGTTTGTGAGTGCAAAGATAAGGCACGGCAATCTAAAAACAAGCGTTTTCAATTTCTGTGGCAGTATGTTGCCGGGGTTTGCCGACTTCAACGCCAAAAACAACAAGAAAAACTTGCACGACTGCAACGAATACATGAACAATGATGAGTTGAGAAATACGTTGAAGTTCTCACAACTATCTCGGTATGCAAATAAGCAAGCCACAACTAAATTGCCACGTTACACCCAATCAGTTGCATGGCTGCACTCAGTACACTTACTTTGCACCCGACAATCGGTCAATGGTGCATACCGTGACCACTATACTAACAAATAAAACAGCATAAGCTATGGCAAGAACAAAAGATGTAGTCTTGGCTTCTGAGCAAAAGGAGCTGATGGAAAAAGAGTATTTGGATTTTGTTAAACCATCTACGTATGGCAACAAATCCAATCCAAGTAGTTGTAATTCTCTCTATGATGATGTAGAGAACCCAGAGTTGAGAGCAATTGTAGAGAAAGTTGCTGCAACAACTCCCTATAGAGAGGAAACATCAACGAATGAGGCTCAATCGCCACCGAATCCGCAGAAGCGCATCAGCGGCAAGCAGCGCAAGGCGACATTAGAGGAGTATCAGCAGACCTTCCTCCAGGTTCCAAGGATTGACGACCGCAAGCCAGTCTTTGTCAGTTCCGATGTGCGAGACCGTCTTGATCGTGTCGTCCGCATCCTCGGAGGGAGACGCATGAGCGTATCGGGCATCATCGAGAACATCGTGCGCCACCACCTAAGCCTTTATGAAGAGGACTTCGAGGCTTGGCGCAAATTGTGAGAATTAAGGTCTGCGACCTTGGACGTGGATAGCTGAAAGGCTGTAGTTCCAACTAACGTGTTCTGAGAGGGAGCGAGGTTATGTTTTGGGAACCCCAAAACGCCTCGCTCCACCATGAGGGCGGAGGCATTTTGCTCCCGACGGTCGCAGAAAGTGAGTGTACCAACTGTAAACAGTATATCGAATGACAAGCATACAGGAACAGAGCAGGAAAAAGGGCGGAAGACCGCCTACAGGCAGGGTTCGCAAGCTGTCGAAGTCTGTCACGGTAAAGTTCTCGAAGCCAAGCTACGAGGCTTTGAGACTGAGGGCGAGAAAAGCCAACCGCAAGTTGGCGGAGTACATCCGTGAGTCCGCCTTGAACGGCGAGGTGGTCAGCGGACACAGCGCAGAGACGGTAGCCATCGCCAAGCACCTCATTGGCATGGCGAACAACCTCAACCAACTTACCAAGCTGTCGCATCAGAGAGGTTTCCACGAAACCCATGTGTATGTGGTGGACTTGTTGAGGAGATTGAAAACTGTCCTTGTTGAGTATCGGCAAGCAAGTTATAAACCGAAGCCAAGCAGTATGGGCAGAAAGGAGGATACCACATGATAGGCAAGCTAAAGAAGGGCAGCTCATTTGGTGGTTGCATCCGCTATGTTACAGGCAAGGACGAGGCGAAAATCATCGCCTCGGATGGTGTGTTACTCGGCACGAATGCCGAGATAACGCAAAGTTTCGAGCTACAGAGGCAGCTAAATCCAAGGATTAAGAAGCCTGTGGGACACATTGCATTGAGTTTCAAGCCCGAGGATAAGCCACGTTTGACGGATGAGTTCATGGCTAAGATAGCCCTTGAATACATGCAGATGATGGGCATCACCGATACCCAATTCATCATCGTAAGGCATCACAACACGGACAATCCACATTGTCATATCGTATATAACCGCATCAATAATGAGGGCAAACTCATATCAGACAGGAATGATTACAGGCGTAATGAGCAGGTGACCAAGGCTCTAAAATCCAAGTATGGATTTACCTACGGAACGGACAAGAGCAATACTAATACTCGCAAGTTACGCAATGCTGAGCGAGCCAAATATGAGATTCACAATGCTGTAAAGAGCGCATTGAGAATGGCAGATAGCTGGGACGAGTTCAAAAGTGAACTTGCAAAACGAGGTGTTCACTTAGAGTTTGTCTATAAGGATAAGGAGCGAACCAAGGTTCAAGGCATCCGTTTCTGCAAGGATGGATATAGCTTCAAGGGTACGCAGATTAGCCGAGACTATAGCTTTGGCAAACTGAATGCGAAATTAGAGGGAACGGAGAACCTTTTATCAGCAAGAGCCAAATCTGCTCAGCAATACGAGCAAGGCAATCACAAGAACAACCAGAAGCCATCCATATCGGAGAGCAGCCAGGACCCTTGGGACGATATTTCTTCCATTGGACTTTTTGCTCCAGCCAATGCTCAGACCTTTGAGCAATTCCCAGAGGATGAATCATCCAAGAAGAAAAAGAAGAAACGCAGAAGAGGCTTTAGCCTTTGATGCAAGTTACAAACCATTCAAACAACAAAAGAAATATGAAAGAAGAACTATTGGAAGCCATCTACGGCACAGTTGAGAGATTGGAGCAGAAAGTCGATGAACTTTCTGCCTCACCAAAGAATACAGAGGCGGAAAGCACTCCAGTCTCTGTAAGTGTTGATACAAGCAAACTTGAAAAAGCTATTCTTGCTATGGCTGTAAAAGAAGGGGAAGCTATTGACAAATTGGTAAGATTAAGAGAGGCTATCTGTATCTTTACCGACCTTACCAAGAAAGAAGCAAGCAAAGATGAACAGCGAAGCAAACTCTTGTTTGATACCATTAATCAGGTGAAACAAGAGCTGAATGCCACATCAAAAAATGTGCAGGACAAACTTCACGCAATGGATAACGCACCTCTGAAGAAAGTAGTGACTCATCGCTTCGAGCCAACTTCAAAGTATGTTCTTCTTTTCATTGGTGGCTTGGCTCTATCCCTTGTAATTTCCATTTGGGGCAATTTTACCCAATGGCGAGAGCACCAAGATTGGGAGGAGGCAGACTTGAAGTATCGGGCATTGAAGATGGTTCTTCCATCTGACGACCCCAATCTTCGATACATCGAAAAGAACTTCTCTGTATGCCCTAATAAAGAAGTTATTGAGAATGTGAGAACTCGTGTAAATATTTATGAGGACTCAATTCGCTACCATAACGAAATGATACAGATGGCAGCAATTAAAGATAGCATTGCTAATAGCCTATTTAAAGAGGCGAATGAAATTAAACAGGAAATTAATCTGAAATAATAGACAACGACCATCTGGTAGCGCATCCTTCGTTTCGACAAGGTAAAGACAACGGCATTCGCATCGTGTTCGATGATGCAAGAGGCGTTCCATGCATCAGCAATGTAGCAGCATATTAACTATTCATTAACTCTCAACTATTTATTTGTGTCCGTGATGCCACTCGCTTGACATTGCGGACATTTTTTCTTTTATGATGGTTATGAAGAAGAAATTGATAATTATTGCAGTTTTGGTTATCTCACTTGTCACTTTTTATATTTTATGTGATACAAAACAAAATGATGCCAATATTGACCCTGTTAAAGTCGAAGAATACACGGCAGTCTTAGAAAGCAGTATTGACTTGGATTCCATAGCTGGAACATATTGCGGCGTGTTGCCGCCTAATGTTGAAACAATACTCACACTAAATGCAGATGGTACCTATCGTTTGAAGCAGAAATCTCTAAACGAATCGGATAGTTGTGAAGTGTTGAACGGAATCTTCAAAGTGCTTGACGGCAGCATTCTGATGCTTGAACATCCGAAAAGTGGTGACAATATATTTTATAAGGTGAAGAATGACAGCAGCATTATTCTGATAGATTCGTTCGAAAATGAACCCAATTAAGAGGGGAGAAATAACTATACTCTTAAAAAGAAATGATGAGGTGTACCTAAAACGAGAGAGTGTAAAATAAGGATAGGATTATTTTACACTCTTCATAATACTTTATTTAGATATGCTTTCTGTTCTCATCACTATCTTGGATCTAAATATAAACCTTCTCGGTAAACTATATTCTTTAAAGTTTCCAAATTTAATGAACAAGAAATTTTAAGGTAATAATCATATCCAAATTCTATTTGCAATTTATGCTCTTTATTGCGTAATACAACATATATATATTCCCTCAAAGACAAACGTATTATGTCTGTAATTTTTAAAATATAAATTCTTCGTTTTTCTTCTAATAATGGCATTGATTTTAATAATTCAGAATCAATGTTATAAAATTTAGAAGATTTAATTCTACTGGTAATATATTCCTTATCTGCCTCTAAGTATTGTATTGTCATGTACTTACAGTTCGTCGCTTTCATAATAGACAGTATAACAGAGACATAACGCTGTTCTACTCTTAAATATTCTTCAATAGTAAATAATTTACCATCGAATTTTTTCCCAACATCACATCTACTAGTCCATTCATCTGCTGTGTATATGCCATTAGAATCATATTTTTGAGGGCTATATTTTACAATCTCATGCCAATTCATTTTATAAGAATCTTTAAGTTGTCAAATAACTTTCACTGCCAAAGTTTTGGTCTGGCAGTGAAAGTATAAAATTAATCTCCAATACGTTTTAAATTTGCATTATAAGTACCCATACGTGTCTCTCTGTTCTGTAACGCTTTTACGGATTTTCCCATTTTCCAAATGCCTCCATTATGTCCATCTACATCTGGCGTTATATAATTTTTTCCATTTGTATAAACGGGATTTCCGTGACTTAAATCTTTAATTTTTCTATATCCATTTGGTATCGGAGTTTTTATTCTCGTTGCTTTAGAGCCCTTTCCTTGTGTAAAAGTTACAGTATTTTTTCCTGTACCTTTTGGTTGAGAGGCTTTTTGAGTAGAATTTGAACTGTTAGCATTTATATGGCCTTTTTTATTGGCAAGATTTTTTCCTGCATTTGCCATCATTACAGTTCCATGAGCTGTCAAAGCGACTCCTGTTGTAGAAATAGTTCCACCTGCAGCTACGACAATTGTTGAAGTTCCTCCTGATGGTGCTTCTGCAACAACTCCTATTGTGGTAACTGTAGAACCACTCGCTATCATTGATGCCCCCGTTCCACTTTCCCATGTTCCTATAGAGAGGCTAGCCAAATCTCCAGTAGTTAATCCAACATTAAAATCTGCTGGATTATTAACATGCTTACCAACCCAAGAACGTATGTTGGTAACACCCCCTGTTGCATTGTCAAATATTGCTGCGCCAAACCCCTTTACCTTATCTCGCCAATCCTCACCATTAGGATCGCTATATTTTATAGGATTATTTCCTGTATAGCAATAAGAAGAAATCTCATAATGGTTTTCTTCTAAAGGGTCACAACTAATCCACAGACTCAATCTTGGCTCATAGTACCTCGCTCCATAGTAATACAATCCCGTTTCCTCATCGAATTCCTTCGCATTGAAGAGATAAGGTGTATTCCAGATGTTATTGCGTTCCTCTATGAACACCTCTCCAAATGGGACATACTCGATGTGCTGCACCACCTCACCATCAAGGTTGGTGATGTAACTACTGCTGCCCAAGTGGTCTGGGTGGTAGTAAAACTGCATCTTCTCGTATGCGTCGCCCTCTTGGAAGTTGTTCTTCGCTGCTCGTGCCATTGCACGTGCCTGCGCTGCCTCCAAGCTGCCGTCATTGCAGCAGAATCCCTTGCCGTCCACATAGTCGTTGTTGTCCTCGCCATTGTACGGCACTGCAAAGGTTGCATAATTATCCTTGATAACCTGCAACTGCCCGGTATATTTAGCTTTATAATCAACAGACAAGCCATCAGTCTCACTACCTGCATACTGGATGCGTCGTGGATCAGAGCCGTAAGAGTCGAAGTCACCAATCTTGCTGACTACACGCTGACTACCAATATAGATATGCTTGGTATAGCGTCCGCCTTGGTTGGCAACGAGGTAAGGAGATACATATAGTGAGAACTTGGCTGTATTCGTACGACCTCCAGCAAACTCAGAGTTTACATAGACTTGGTCACTCTCGCCCGATGTCTTCACCGTACGCTCACCGTCTGCATCATACCAATAGTTGGTAACAAAGCCGTTGTCATCAGAAGCAAGGAGGCGGTTCTCTTCGTCCCACTTGAGTTTGCGCTCTGCGGTCTTCTTGTCAGCCATGCCGTCCTTCTTTGTACGGCTTGTGTTGACATAAACAAGATTACCGTTGGCATCATACTCATAGGCATGATTGTTGTTCACATTCTCGCTTTCTGAAGGTGTCTCTTCCGTGCGATAGTTCACATCCTTCACATTGGCAAGCTGGAATTTCTTGCCTGTGTCAGTTCCATAAGTGTACGACAAATCATAGCCAACATTGAGCGTACCATCAAACTGCACATTGTTCTGCGTGAGAATCTGACGCTTTGATGTAATACGATGCATGTTGTCGTAACCCATCGCAAGAGTGTAGCTTGCAGTCTTATTGTCCGCACCTGTATAAGTACCTGTTGCGCCAACAAGACGGTAGAGGGCATCGTAAGTATAGTTATGCGCCATCTGTCCGCCAGCCTTGCCACTCTGAGGCACTGACGCACCGTTTACTACGCTGAGCACATTGCTCACAGCATCGTAAGTATAGGCATTGTCCATGATGGTATTGCCACCACTGTTCACGGTGAGATTCTGTAGTCTGCGACGCTGTGGGTCGTAGGTGTAGAAAGTCTCCGCACCATTGCAATACTTCAAATATGTGCGTTGCTCAAACTTGTCATAGCCAATCTTGCTCACATAGTCGTAGCCGTATGACTTGTATCCATGCACCTTTTCGAGTTGTCCACCGAGGTTGTAAGAATAGGTAATCTTCTCCTCATCAGGGTAAATCATCTCCAACAGGCGGTTGTGGCTGTCGTAGGTCCACTGCGTGACGTAGGTTGCTATCGCCTGGTTAGGCACAATCATCGTGCGTCGAGTCTTCGTCACCTCACCAATCTTGCCATAGAAATACTCAATGGCACCTGTTCCGTCCTCGCGGAGCATCAACCTACCGATACGGTTCTGAGAGGCATTGCGACCTCCATAATAATACTTCACGTTATTCTCAGGGTGGTCAGGATAATTGATACCCGTCAGACGCTGATAGTCATAATCGTAGGTGATGAACTTGCCTTCCTTTGCAAGGTTGGCAGTCTGCTTGGTCAGCACATTGCCGAGCGCATCGTAAGTAAAGCTGGTGATGCCGCTTGCAGGATGGCTTACCTCCGTGCGGCGGTCGCCCATGTCGTAAGTGGATGTGGTAACATTGCCCTCCGTGTCGGTAACACGAACAAGGCGCTGTATGCCGTCATACTCAAACGAGGTGGTAATATCACCGTCAGGACCGCTCTTCTGGATGGTCTTCAAGGTCTTGCCACTGCCATTGGTATGGGTAGCCTGAACATTATGGAGTGCATCGGTTACAGTTGTAACAAGTGCATGACTGCCGTTGTCAACCGTATAAGCCGTAGTTGTCGTAGAGTTGTCCGGCAATGTCACTGAGGTAGCACGGTCGAGCACGTCATAAACAGTAACCGTTGGAGATACATTGTCAAATGACTTGCTGAACGTTGATTTCGATCCGGTTCCTTCCGTTGTAGGATAGAATGCCTTTGCCACACGTCCGAAAGCGTCATACACGTTTCTTCCGCTGACTATCATCACGTTCTCGTCCTTGGCAGAGCTTCCCTTGGATGCACTTGTCACAACACCGTCCTTCTTCACCTGCACGGCTCTTCCGAAACCGTCAACAAACGTAACGGTCTCCAAGTCGTCGTTAGGGTGCTGGATGTCGTAGTGCTTGGTCACTGCGTAAGCAGGAGCGGTAATGCCACTCTCATTGAATGTAGCCAAAGGCTGATATTCAAAGGCGATGGCATAAGGCACGCCTGTAGCCAACTCGTTAGGACCACGCACGCCAGTGATGCGACCGAGGTCGTCAACATCAGTCTCGTAGTAGAAGTTGTTGAGGTCACGATGCTCCTTGGCAATGCCATAGCGATAGTCAAAATTGCCTTGCTCGCTGCGGTAGCCCCACGCATCGTCAATGCGCTCAACATACATGTTCATCTCAGGCTCATAGCGGTACTTGTACCACATGCGCTGTCCCTTGCCGTTGGCAGGTAGGGTCTTCTGGATGATGTTGCCGTAAGAGTCGTACTTGTAATCGGTAACTGCCGCACCGTCATTCAACTGCTGTGTAATCTGCGTGATGTGGTTGGCGTAGTTGGTATTATACTTTGCCGTCACATGGTGGTAAATCGAGCCGTCACCGCCAGTAACCGTAACATCTATTGGAAGTCCGAAGATGTGCTTGCCTGCATTGTCGGTATATTTGATAGCAGTCGCATAATCGAACTTGCCGTTTCCGTCCTCGCCAAGACTGCCCTTGTCGCTGTACTTGTAGGACTTCAACTCACCATGATAGCCATTGAGGTAATACTCATTCCATGCCTCGGATGTAACCACACCGTTTGCCGCTCCCTCATACTGCAAGTTTGCCGTATAGCGGAGAGGTACGAATGCAGATGCACGGTCACTCCAAAGGTTCACGTCACGCTTTGCGAACGTGTACTTGTCACCGTCGGCAGTCATATAATAACTGTCGTAACGGTTCTTTGTCTCGGTGTACTTGTTGCCGTTGGCATCCTCTACGGATGTAGCGGTAACATTGCCCTGCGTGTAGTAGTTGGCTACATCGTAGTTCTCGACAGCCTGTCTGTAAACAGAATTGCCTTTCTCCGTATCAAGGTTCTTGGTGATGACCTCACCGAAACCGAGGAACTCACGTTCATGGCGGTCACGCTTGCCGTCCTTGTACTCAAAGGCGGTAGTCATGACAGGTCCATCGTCATGGATACCATCATCAACGGTAAGGGCAGCCATTACCCACTTGCCACCAGGAAGTCCGTAGGTAGGAGTGGTATGCGCATAGTCGAGTGTGAAAGTGCCGCCCAAGGAGTTGGTGACAGACTTCAACATGTTTGTCCTGCCAATGGCAGAGCGTGTAACCTTCAACTCACTTTCCTTCTCCGACTCAACGATGTCAAGATAGCCGTCACCATCCACATCCTGCAAGGAGTATGTTGGACGGTTGATGCTGTGAGAGGTGGAAGCACCAGGGTTCGTAGAAATCTTGATGCTTATGACAGGAATATTGATGGTCAAGGTAAACGCAGCGTTTACCGACTCTGCGGTAGATGCCGATTCGCTGAGCGCACTTGCACCCTTCCAACTGATAGGCTCGTCAAAGCCGTTACCAGTGTTGAGGGCAACTATGATACCATGGCCGCTCTTCCATACCTTGTCTGGAAGACCATCTGAGTTGATGTCGATAAGGTTGTATTCCTCCTCATTTTCAGATGTAACAATACCAAAACCTGCGGAGAAACTACCGGAAGCCTTGTTGATACCAGTTCCAACACCAAGATTATACGAAAGACTCTTGCCGCTTTGGATGCGGTCAAGTTCCCAGTCAATAGGCTCGGTAAAGGCATAGCCAAGATTTAATCTCACCTTCTTGTCGGAAAGAATCTTGTCAGGTAGTCCATCGCCATTAATATCTATGAACGATTCTACAGCTTCATCCGTATTCTTCGGCGCACTGCCGGAAATGGAGAATTGAGCCAACCATGAACTCTGTTGGTTCTGTGCGGAAGACTTGCTTCCGGAGATAAGTTTTGTAATATCGGACACAGAAGCTACTGGATTGCCACCATATCCCCATGCCTCAGAAGCATTGTCAGAGTTATTAGCTCCGATACCCTTGTAGATTTCTCCACTCAATCCACCTTGTGAATTGGTGTATTGGATAGTACCACCAGCAATGATGTCAGGGAATCCGTCACCGTTCATATCCATCATGGCAACTTCCGTCTTGGAACTGCCATTTGCATTGTTATGGGTAATGCCACGTGCACCACCTTGCACAACGGTACTCTTGCTTGATACCACTTGGCTTACAGCTGCCGCACCAGTACCCTGCAAATATTCACCTGCAAGTCCTGCCACCTCCGCATTGTTATCCAAAGGATTGGTAAGAAGTACATCCTGTTCTGTCAATCGGGCTGTGCTTGCCTCGTTTGCAGTAAGATAGATGTCCTGTCGCTGACCGACCCACTTGTTCATAGAAGTCTGGTCTGTGCCCAATGGAGTGAATGCCATTGTGAGAGGGTCAACCTTGTCGTTCTCGTTTTCTGGCAATTTCAGCAATGACTCGTCAATAGGCTTTGCATATCTGCCCTCTGCCGAGTTATAAACAAAACCTCCCCAGCCACGGTAAAGCATACCGAAGCCAAGATTGTCATTCTCTGCATAGAATCCAGCAAGCACATTCTCTGTTACGAGACCTGCCGCATCTTTCAGGATGGAAACAGAGGCTGAAGTAACAGTTTCATTAGAGATTGCTGCCGGATAGCTGTATTCAAACCAGATGTTCTTTCCTGCAGTAGTTGCAAATCGCAGAGTATCGGCTTTCAAGATGCCATTCTCGATAGTGAAAGACTTCTTGCCGATGAGTGCATCCTCTGTCTTGGCGGTCAAAGTAACCTGGCCATTGATGGAATTGTCAGAAAGGGTAAGCACTGGCGACACAACCATAATTGTATCAGTCGCAGTGGTCAAGTATGGCTTGCCCTCTGCCAAGGCATTTGCAAATGTCTTGTAGTGTGCAGGAACGGCTATCGTCTGTTCTATATTGGCTGAGTCCTTGTAAGTCACGGAAGCTTGCCAACCGATGCTCTTCCAATCTACATTTGAGGTTGAGGAAATCTCAAAGCTGAAGTTTGTCAGTTTTTCTGTATTCTCCAGACTGATGTTGAGAGAATCACCATTGAAAGCCTCACCAGCCTTCAATGTACGAGCAAAGACAGTCTTCTCGATATAGTTAGGGTTGTCGTTTCCGTCACTGTCTTTCTTGTCGTTGCTGCCGATGATGCTGAGAACAACATCGTCGGTTGTTACAGGCTTGTGGAAGGCACTGTGAACTTCAACGCTTGATCCATTCTCCACATTGGCAGAGGTGTTCACATCATAGATGGCACCATCCTCAGGCTTATACTCAGTAGAAGAAAGACCATTAGGTAAGGTGTTTGACTCGCCAGCGTATGTAATGGTTGGCGACCAGTTCACCTTGTCAAAAGAACCGTTGCTTGTTTCCTCGGAACCCGACTGCACACGGAAATAGATTCTGTCACCACGCTTGACGGCAACAGATGACACGGCTGCACTATATGGACTGTTGTCACCCTTGGCTATTGTCTTATTCCAAAGCTCATTGCCTCCCTTTTGGATGGCCACTCTTACGCCGTCTGCCTTCTGATACTCGTCAGCATCATAGTCATCTGTTGGTGCAATGAGACTTACTTGACCAGTTACGCTGACAGTTCCGTCCTTAGGAGCCTGCCATACACGCACGATGTCCTCCATCGGTGAGTTCTTGATGGCTTCCGCCTGCTCATCCTTACTGACCTCCATGACAGAAGTGTCAACCTTGCCACCATAGATGATTGGGCTTGGCGTGTCGGCACTGCTCAATGTAAACGTAGGCACGGCATTGCCAGATCCGCCAAACTCCAAGTGATTAAAAAATACCTTGCCATTGGAAACGAGGTCAACAAGTCCGTCACCGTTGATGTCGCTGAAATACTGAGTGGTCTTGGTCTTAGTGGTTGACTTGTCCGTTCCGACAACGGCAGTCAGGACATTCCAACCGACAACGGCATTCGCACCGAACGAGTTCGTTGAACTTTTGGTTGTCGAGAAGTTACTGATGCCCTTTACCTTGATAGGCTCACCATATACGACTTCTCCGTTGTCTGTCTTAATCTGTGGACGATAATATACAGAACCACCGGACTTGTACACCTTGTCTGGAAGTCCGTCACCGTTCAAGTCAACGAGTGCGGAAAGTCCCTTGCTCGTGTCGCTTGAATAGCTGTATGAGCCACCCACGGTATTGCCTTTCCAAGGACTTCCGTCCACGACACCCACACCTGCATAGAACGAACCGCTTACAGAAGAACTTGTCGTTCCGCCAAGTGCAGTTGGCTTGTCGCTGAAACGCTTGCTGACAGCCTTTAACGGATTGATGAAGCCTGCATCAAGTCCATCATCATGGGTGTTCCATTTTTCGGAATCATCCTTGAAAGGAACATAACCCTTTTCAGCCTGCACATCATCATAATAGTCGAAGTTCTGGAAAGCCACTTCCTTTCCAGTGTTGTCATACTGTCTGACACCTGTGAGCATTTCCTTATGGAAAGCACCTTCCTTGTAGTCAAAGGCATAGCTGCGCAGGGTCTCGCCCTGGAAATTCACGGTCACTTTCTCCAACAGCTTGTTGGAGGAGGCGAGGAATCCATAGCGGGCATTGTTGGTCTTTACCTGCTTTACCTTGTTGCCATCAAAGAGTACAACGGTGTGCGGTTCCTGTCCTGCATTACCTGCGTCAACCTCCTTCAGATATGCCGCCTTGGCCTTCAAGCCGCCACGCACATCCTCATCCACGATGTCATACACATATTCTATATAGTCACCGTGGAGTTCCTCGACACGTTTCAGCTTCCATTCGGCAATCACCTCACGGGTATTGCCCGAAGCATCGGTGACATTGCCCTTTACAACAGCTCCGTCACCACCATAGATGTACTTGACACCCTGCTTGTCTGTAACCTCCCAATAATAGTTGGCAGGACTGTCACCCTTGCGGATGATACGGCTGAAATCACCGCCTTGGCGGGTGTAGAACTGGCGGTCAGCCTTTCTGTTCATCTTCTCGCCACGGTGTGCGACTCCCATCTGTCCGTTGTCATCCATAGTGGAGAGCATTGAACCGGACAAAAGATAAGTCTCCGTCTCTTTTGACTGGTCATAACGAGGCACGCCCCACCGGGTGTCAAGCGTAATGCTTGGCACGCTGACGTTCCAACCCTCGCCAAGCCAACCGCTACCGCCCTCGCTGCTGTACTGCAAGCCAAGGCTTGGCTGCATACCGTTTCGTGCTGGCGGCATCTCGAACGGATACTGCAGGTTGGCAGAGCCACGGTTGTTTGCGCTTGGAGGCGCAATGACATTTATCTTCGCCGTCGGGTCTGCCGCCTTGATGTCGTTCATCATCGTCGGGGCAAAGCCTTCGGTCTGCGGTGACTCCGGGGCCTGTATCACGCCGTTGATCATGTCAGTGAAGTGGGTCGTCTTTGAAACGACACACTCTTCCTTCTTGTCCACACGCACACGCTCCAACGCAACCCAATGCTTCTCGGCCGGGTCGTAGTAATAGGTACGTATGTCGTCCTCGGTATAGCCGCTTGGTATTCTCGTGCGGTCATATTTTATCTTGACAGTCGCGCCCTCGCCTGTGAAGTGTGTTCCGTGAGGGAGAAAACGGTAGCCATGTCCTCCTGCCGTGACGTTGGTCATGGCAAAGTCAAGTTCAGGAACATTCTCCTCTCCGATAGAGTTCACGGAAAGGCTTCTGTTCCGAATGAGGTCTTTCTGAAGAACGACCAGTTTGCTACCTCCTACGGAGATACTGTCAGAGACACCCTTCTTGAAGAGTTTTCTCACGGCTGTCCCGTCCTTTGCCGAAAGGGACAGTGTGGCGGCAAGCAGTAAAACCAATGCCCACGCCACCTTCTGTATATAATTCTTCATGCGTATCTTCCTTTAAGTTACTTTACTGAGATTTTCCTTGTATGCTCCCCATTCTCGGAGAGTGCCTTCACGACATACACACCCGATGCGGGAACCTTGAAGTCGGCTTGCTTGACGCTTTCGCCTGTCATTTGGCGTGACACTACCAGTTTGCCTGATACGTCAAACACCATCAATGTGGCTGCAGAAGGCTTGTCCTGTGTGAGTTTAGCCTCGTAGATGCCTGTAGTAGAACCGTTGCCATTGACAGTGAAATTCTCGTCTTCTCCAGAGATGAAGGTATTGTCTGCCTGTCTGTCCGAGCTGCCCACATGGTTCTCCCTTGCCTGTGTTCCGTTAGGCATACTTGCATCACACTCGCTGCCGACATAGACGGTCATCGTTGTCGTACACTTCTTGGGTGTTTCTATCTGCACGTTGCCCCTTGTGGTGAATGAGGTTACAGGCGTACCGTTTACGGTAAGGTCTGTGATATGTGTCTCGCCCTTTCCGTACTTGATGCAGAACCGCCATGCACGAAGTGACCAGACATATTCATGATGCACGGTCTGTCCGTTCAACTTGTATGTGACCTGCATATTGCGGACTGTAACACTGAGCACATCGCCAGGCTTGATGGTGACATATTTGGTTAGGCTTGTATATCCACCGGTTATGATATGCGCCTTGTCGCCCCGCACGTCGAATCCATATTGGGTGATCTCGTCCGTGAGGCTTGGCTCCAATCCCACACGGTAGTTTGATTTTGTATCGTTCACCGTCCATGAGATGTCGCCAGACAGATAGGTCCTGGTGTCATGTGAGTATGAGGTGTAGAGTGCGTTGCCAGTGGCATAAATCTCGTTGCCTCCACCTTGTGATACGGACAGCGCATAGGCGCCGGGGGCAAGATTCGTGATTCTATGCGTGTCACCGAAGAATGTTCCTCTGGCAATGGTTTCTCCTTTTACTTTTCCTGCAACGGTGTCAACGCTGAGCACATAGGAATAGACAGGTGTACCGATGTTGATGCCGATGTCGATATACCCGTCATTGCGTGGAACTCCATTCTCGCAACTTGACGGCGTAGGAGTGGCATCATAGGAAATGCCGTCATAATAGGCGAATGTGAACACATCGCTTCCGCTTCCGTCTGCATCCCATAGGATATTGCGGAATATGGTCTTGCCCCTTGTCATATCAGGCTTGGAGCATCTTATGTTGCTATTGCTGTTGATGTCGAAATCACCTTCACCGCTTGGGTCTATGAGCATGACGGTACGCTTGCGGCAATAGTCCGAGAACTCCCTGTCCGGCGTGAGGTCATAGCTCAACTCTGCCATATAACCGACATCATCTATTCCTCCTGTCCTCAAGCCTGCCATGTTCAAGGCGGACTCTGCTCCTTCCGTTCGGATAATGCCCATATTTGTGTCTGTGTCAGTTGCATCCGAAAGGGATATGGTTCTTGTCGCACTTCCTGTTCCGTCAACACGCAGATAGATGTTTTTGCCTTCCTTGCGGATAGAGATGTCCGTTCCGTCAACATCCGTGGCGATGTATGAATTTGAGACCGCTCCGTTGATGATCGGATAAACAACTCCAGCATTGGTGAACCGGAATCCATACTTGCATGTGCTGCCACCGATGCTTCCGAAGCCAACGTCAAAAGTCGGGTGACTTGTCGGACAGGTGAACTCAAAAGCACCGCCACCTCCAACAAGGGCTGGGGTCGTGGCATAAGCTCCGGAAGCGGCTTTCTCTTGGATGATATTGTCTGTAAAGCCATTCCTTGACACTTCAAATCCTTGCGCAGTCCATCTTGCCACTGTACTGTCGGGCTTTGACGGCACGTTGGTCTTGACCATCCATGTACGTTTCATGACATGCCACAGGGAATCTGTAGGTGAGGTATATGTTGCAAGTGCCACATCATCGTCGCCCCAGAAAGTGAAGCCTCTGTCCGGCATCGGATTGCCGTTTTCACGTCCCATGACAAGCAGACGGGAAGCGGATGAAGGGTTGTATGGATTTGCGTCATGATAAGTTCCGTTCTCCTTCAAGGCCGCATACACCGGACTTTCCTCATATGATGTTGCGGAAAGCGGTTGGGAGAGACTTCCTGCCGTGTCGGTTCCAACAGCTGTGACCCTATGGTGGTAGGCTTGGTTCTCCGCCATATCCCAAGTCAGGTTTCCGTCGCTGTCAAGATACGAGCCTTTGAGGGTGATGCCGTACTTTACCGCCAGATAGCTCTCCACTTTTCTGCGCTCATCGGGTGTAAGCATCCTGCTGAAAACAATAAGCTCTGGGGCATATCCACGGATGGAAGCATTACCGAAGAGCGAGGTCGGAAAATCCGTACCGAAACTGCCAGAGGTGGAAGGGGTTCCGATGAATAATGTGGTGTTGGAGTTGTCTCCCCACAATGTTGTTGAAGGATTGCTTACCTTGAAGTAGGACACAACGCGCAGAGCGCTTTCCTTAAAACCGTTCTCGGACAAAGAATCACTTGATTGATAAAGCAGGTCTTCACCCGATGCTGAACCATAGTCCAGTGGTTCAACACCTCTACCCCTTACGGCTTTGTCCTTGCTCAGAATGGCACCGTCACCCTTGCGACCGTCAAGGGCATAGACAACCATATCCTTGCCGATGGTTGCCAGTTCCGGTGCAAAGACACCGATGACGGTAGCCTGCGAGAGGTTGCCGTGCTTGAATTTGGCACTCAGACTACGAAATCCGTCTGCGAGCCAGAGACTCGGATTAAAGTTGAAGTAATGGACTGAACTGTTCGGAAGAGTAAGTTCAGACTTGACGCCACGGCTGTCCAATAGCATCAGCCGTATGGAATCCCCAGAGAAATCCTGTCAACGGTAATAACCTTGCAGGTCTGAGTTCAAAGGCGCAGTCTTGAACCACAGTTCGCTTCCGCTGACTCCTCCGGGCGTTTGCGCGAAACTGCCGATAGCGAAGCCTAACAGTAACAAAGAAGTAAACTTTCTCATGCGCTGTCAATTTGGAGTGTTTGAAAAATATAAAAAACGTATGCCTCTGCCGCGCAGGGAGAGACCAGTGAGAGAGAAGGGACTGTTACTACGGAGAAGAATTGTGATATAGGCTTGCTCCGTAAAGTCCTATTGTCACGTGGCAGGCCAACAGGCTTTACCACCAAAATAATGCTGCAAATATACAAAAATAATCTTAATAAACAGATATAATCTTTAAGAAATTTGCTGATTTGGTGTTTTTTTCTTATGATTTCGGTCGATTTTGCAGAAATCTTTTACATCTGTTGTATGAACTGGAGTTAGTTTGGCAAAAATACACAAATGGTCACGGCTTCACTTTCTTATAATAAGAATGTAAATCATGGTTTGAAACTGTACACACTCGGAGTACAAACGAAAACACCATATGCTTGTGTCGGAAAGGTATATATGAGCTGATGGTAGAGTCGTCATCAACAACAATGACCCTGATTGGATAAACTCAGCAGGAATACTTGCTATTCATTTTATGATGGGGTTATGTTGCAAGTTTGAGATTTCATGTAAAAAAGTCCTAATTTCTATGTTTCTCTTCTTGCAAATTATGGGATATTAAGAAAAATATCGTATCTTTGCCCCCGAATTGAGGCGTTCTTTGTATATTGCAAGGTTGTGAAAGAAAAAGAATATAGCTCGTTTCTAAATCGTTAGCAGTTACATTCTTTAAAGTACTTAACTTACTGATATTCAATCAATAAAAGATTTTGTTGTGACTCAAGCTATGGAAGGTGATGTGCTTTTTAATTTTAGCAGCCTTCAACCATTCGTGCATTACTTTTTGAGTCATATAGTAAAACAATCCTTTGAATACCTTTCCTGTTCCTTTTCTACCCATCAGATGCAATGCGTCATCATTAATGGGGACAATATTCTGTTTCGTTGTTTTTACAGCCAGAAAATCAAGATACTTACTTCCGTCAGCATATTCTTTCACCATCTCCCAAGTCAATGCATTCACATCGCTGAAACGTAGGCTGGTAAAGCAAGAAAACAAACATGCCCGTTTCAATACATCTATTTTACAATCTGTGTTGTAGAGCTTGTAAATCTCCTGTAGTGTCAGACTTTCTTTTAATGTGTCTTCGTATTCTATGCGATCGAGGTAGTCATTTATATTCTCATTGATCAATCTGGACCTGTATGCAATCCGGAGGAATCCTCTGAATGTTGACCAATATCCGGCAACCGAGTTATTGGAAAGTCGTTCGCCAGTCCGCATACTTTGAGCATGTTCTAAGAGATATTCTGCAAATCCTTGACATAATTCCACATCAACTTCTCCAAAGGAACATTTCCCGTTGACGTAGTTCTTGAAATGTTTGCATACATATATCCACTTCTGATTATGCTTCTTGGCTTCTTTTTCATAATAATCTATGAAACTTTCATTCAGGCGTTGCTTGTCATAAATATTATACCGTTCATTGATGATTTCCTCAAATCTTCGGCATCGAATGATTTCTGCTTTTTCTTCCATAGTTTTATTGAAAGCAAGTTCATGTGAATTCTTGGGGCTCTCGTAAATGTATATACCCAAATATTCATGACGTATGGTTTTCATCGTTTTTTTGTCTCGATAAGGTGGATAGTAATCGAGATAATATGACATTTTGCCATGCTTACAATGGCGGAGTCTTAATGTTACTTTCTTACAATTCTGCATATCTGTGGGAATTTATAATTTGTTTCTATTTAATGGCAAATATCAAAGATGATTCTCAGCTTACTACTGATAATAAAGAGTAATTACAGAGTAAGTTAGAATAAGTTTACTGTTTACGCTCATGGATAGCCCGGATGACATCTTCCTTCAAGAACAGAGTAAACCTTCCATCACGTTTCTTCTGTATATTTTTGTATCGGGCCAGACTGTAAACTTCTTCTCGGCTTAATCCGAACTTCTCTTTGATTTGTTCAACTGTATAATAGTCCTTCTGATCTTTGAGTCCTGGATTTCTCGCATATTCAACATCTGCTTTTGAATAGAATGTAGTTTCATGAACCTTTTTACTTGGTATCTTGTGACGGGAAACCAAAGTTCTTCTGGCTGCAGTAGACAAGCCATAAAGCTCTTCAATCTGTTCTCCTGTAATCCATTCGATAGAATCTCCTTCAACAGATTCTGAAACAGGGACACGATGTCCGAATAACTCTTCCACAGCTTTTAACTCGTAGAAGTTTATGTGCTTGATAGTTATTCTCGGAACTTTGGCTTGCCTTGTTCTACCATGTACATGATGAACTGTTACCTTGAACCGTTCGGCAATCTTCTGTGCAGTTATATAGTCTTCAGGAACATCGAACTTTTCCGGATCACGGTTGAACAACTGTTCTACGGCATTTGCATTAAAGTAGTTTCGATGTTTGATGAATAGCTTTTCCAGTTTCCCTTCACGGGTTTTCGCCTGGGCAGCTTTCTCTGTAATACCATATTGTTCAGCAATCTGTTTGATTGAGATATAGCCGTCAGGAACCTTATCGGTCTTCTTCTGTTTTTTTCTTTTCTCAACTTCTTTATCAAGAAAGCTTGTATTCATTCTTTCTTTTATAATCCTGTCAAAGCTATTTCGTTCAACGATTGTCAATCGGCCTTGCTTATGGTTTGGGATATTATAGTTGTGGACATAATAATTGATTTGGTCCTTACTTAATTTGTATTTTTCGTGTATATCCTTATAGGTGTAATAAAGCGGATCAACATTCTCTCTTTCACCTTTGAAGGTATCAATATGCGCACGTGAGTAGTAAACCTTACGTCCTTGTGTGATACGGGGAATATCATTCCTTTGAACGAAAGAAAGCACAGCAGCATGGCTCATACTGAACTTTTCCATGATTTGATCTATTGTGTAATAGTCATTCATATCCACTTCAGCAATCAGTTCTGCAAAGTGTATATCCACAAGAGCTTTGTCATAGAAGGTGTTTCTCCCTTGATACACTTTTTTAATGCCATACTTCTCACAACGATTCCATACAGCACGACGGGTAGTATGGAATTTATTTACAATCTGGCTGACTGTGTAATATTCCCGTTTCTCATGAATCTTGCCTGTTCGTGCCTGATATTCTTTTGGCCGATCGAACAAACCGTCAATATCTTTCCGTCTGATAAGAGTCTTTCCTTTCATCTGAACGGCTTTTATAAGCCCACTGGCAAGTTCTCTGTACACCGAAGATTTCCCGATGCCCAGATAAGCGGCTGCCTCTCTCGGAGTAAGGAATCTCTTTTGTTCGAGAACAGATTTTTGGGAGGAAACTTCAGCAGGCATATCCTGAGGATTAGACTCAAGATAGTCTGAAATTTCCTTCTCTCGCATCTTTCTTTTGTAATCTTTGCCATTACACTGACGTGAGCAATACTGAGTAGCCAATGTATGTGCAATAAAGAGCTTTCCGCAGTACTTACATCGTTTCTGTATCTCCATTGTCGTTTCTGATATTCGTGATAATTTCGCCAACGAAGTCACCCAAAAGTGTCCCAAGGTGTCCCACCACGTCCCAGGGTGTCCCAGCTTGTGCTCTCAATGTCATTTGGGCATTTTCCCAGGGTGTCCCAAGGAAGTGACTTCAATGTCATTTAGTCGTAATCGCACCGCTTTTAAATTCCATCGCGGTTCAAATACGGTACAAAAATAGTCGCAATAAATTGAAACAACAAAAAGCTACTCGGAAGTGTTAAAAAATAAAAGTCCCTCAAAATGAGGGACTTATTACAAGTTATTTGAAGATATTTTGAGTTGTTTAGAGTACTTTATTTCCCGATGCAGAAATGTTTGAAGATGTTGCTTAATACTTCATCTGTGGTTATTTCGCCACCTACAATTTCTGTTAGGTGAAAAAGACATTGGCGAAGATCCTCACTTATCAAATCACCAGAAAGTTGGGTATTAAGGCCCTCTTGGACACGGTGGATAGATGAAAGGGCATGACTGAGTGCCTCATAGTGGCGTAGGTTGCTTACAACAACACTATTTTGAGACATGTCAGGTGTAATCGTAAAGTCAATTAGTTGTTGTTGTAAATCATAAAGCCCATCTTTGTTTTTAGCAGATAGAGGTATAGTAACATATTTTGATGGAATGCCATCTGATATTGACATATATGAGCAGTCCGCAGTATCTTTATTGGTTATATTGTTTTCCAATGATTTCTTTATATTTTCATTAAGTAAATCAAACTTATTGAGTATAATTACAAGGTGCTTGTCTTTACATCTTGGTATAATTTGCTCAGACAGTTGCTTATATTGCTTTTCTGCACAAGTAGCATCTATGACCCATAGAACTATATTTGCTTGTTCTAATTTTTGGAAACTACGTTTGATGCCAAGGGATTCAATAGCATCCGTTGTCTCACGTATGCCGGCTGTATCAATAAAGCGGAATGTTATTCCTTCAAGGTTTATAGTATCTTCAATAACATCGCGTGTAGTACCATGGATATCACTTACTATGGCACGTTCTTCATTTAGTAAGGCATTCAATAATGTTGATTTTCCTGCATTTGTTTCCCCAACGATAGCTACAGGAACTCCATTTTTTATGGCATTGCCCATATTGAAAGAATTTGTTAGTTGACTTATTACCTTTTCTATTTGATTAGCTATATCTTTAAGTTCTGAACGGTCAGCAAATTCTAATTCTTCATGATCACTGAAGTCAAGTTCAAGTTCCATTAGAGATGTAAGTTGAAGTAATTTATCACGTAAGAGTGATAATTCTTTACTGATGCCTCCACGCATTTGATTTATTGCCATGCGGTGTGTAGCTGTTGATGTTGCAGAAATTAAATCTGCAACAGCTTCTGCCTGACTTAGGTCCATCTTCCCGTTAAGAAAGGCTCTTTGTGTATATTCACCAGGACCGGCTGCGCGGCATCCATTTTTGATTAATAATTGCATAATATTTTGCAATATATATGATGACCCATGACATGATATTTCTACTGAATTTTCTCCTGTATATGAATGCGGTGCTCTGAAAATACTTACAAGAACTTCGTCAATGATTTCTTTTTCGTTATTTTTTATTAGGCCATAGGTTATGGTATTCGCATCCTTTTTACTTAATGGCATACACTTCTTTCCCACTGGATAAAAAATTTTATCAGTGATGCTTATAGCATCTTGTCCTGATATTCGTATTATGCCTATAGCTCCACCATTCGCTGTTGCAATTGCGCATATTGTATCCTGTATATCCATTTTATATAGCCTCAATGTTGTAGAGTAATTTAATGTTTGATTTTTAAATAAAAAGCAGAAATATAAAAAGACTTTAAAACTTAGTGTTATTAAATATGTATCATATAAATATGGCTGCCTCATTACTTATTTTTGAGACAGCCATTATATTATTGATAATATATTACTGGTATCATATCATCTATCTGATTCTATCTGCAGCTCTGACTAATGCTTCATCTGCGAGTATAGCTCTTCTTGCCATTAAATATAAAATAACAGCTATAAGTGGAAGTATTGATGTAAAGGAAATTTTGTAATGTCCTATAGATTCCGTTAAATTTATTGCAAACACAGCGTAAACTGCATACCATCCTAAGATTAATAATATGTTAAATATACAGAACCGACTTTGTACAATTCTGTTGTGATACATAAAAATTGCAATCAGCGAAATCGGACATGTAATCAGTAAAGTTGCAAAAAGGGCCCATACAGAATAATTATGACTTCCATTCGGCATCGTAATCCACAAATTAAACATTGTAGATGTGGAATTTATATTTCCATCTGCAACAAAATGTCCTAACGGCAAGCATAGACAGATTATATTTAAAATTAATGCTGCCAAAAGGAATAAAGTTTGTTTCCTTTGTATCATTGCATATCTTTTAAATTGTCTTTTTGACCGTCACGCCAATATATATTGCCATCAATGAATTCTTGAGTAGCTAACAATGTCGGTTTAGGGAGTTTTTCATAATATCTTGATATTTCTATTTGCTCTCTATTTTCAAAAACCTCTTCTAAACTATCATTGTATGAAGCAAATTCTGCTAGCTTCTTACTTAAATCTTGTTTTATTTCTACAGAAATTTGGTTTGCACGTTTTGAGATTATAGCAACACTTTCATAAATGTTGCCTGTCTCATCACATAAATCCATAATGTTTCTGGTTACGGTGTTTGATGGTGCTTTTGATTTTTTGTAGTCCATATTCTTTATGTTATATTTATTTCTCTTTGGTATATTTCTTACAAGATGATATGTATTTTTCTGCTAATGCCTTATTCTTTGAGTCTGGATATTCATTAATGAATCCATAACATTCGTCTTCTGCATCTCGATAGCGGTCTATTTTCTTTGATTCAACGCTTTGTTCTGCCAATTCAAATTTACTTTTCATTATTAAAACAGCAAAGTCTTCACGCAAAGAACTGTATGGATAATCATTGATTGCGTTTTGTGCCGTTATAATACATGCTTCATAATTACTTCCTCCACTTGTACAATTACCAAAATATGTACCTAAATTATAATATAATTGTGCAGAATATAATTCTTTTTTTACAAGTTTATCCTGTAATTCGAAAAGGCGTTTCTGTGCTTTACCTTTTAAAGAGGCTTCTGGATATATATCCAAGTATTCTTGAAAAGCTGCTATTGAATTTACAGTCTGTGTTTGATCTAATCTTGGTTCCGGTGTACTCATAAACAGGCTTTCGCCAATGTAGAATGAGGCCATTTCTGAATAAATACCTTTGGGATATGTCTTATAGTATTTTTTAAAAGTCATTGCAGCACTTTCATAGTCCTTGTCACAAAATTGTGCCATTGCTAGCATATATAGACTTTCTTCAGCATTGTCTGTTCCTTTTTGAATTGTTACAAGTTCTTCAAGCAAAGTAATTGCCTGTGTATATTTGCCATACGCAAAACACTCTTTTGCATATTCATACTTATAATTATAGTCTTGTGACTTATATACTTGATTGAATTCGTGTGCACATCCAGAAAACAACACGACAGCAAATATGGAGATGATAATATTATTCTTCATAATTCAATATTTGGCTTGCAAAATTACATATTATTCTACTAAGTAACAAAGTTTTGAACTTATTTTTAAGAAAAAATATCTTTATTAGGGGATTTCTTTGTAATATTTGTATTTTTGCATCTTGAATTGTTGTGTATTTATTAATGTTCTTATTGTGTTTATTGTTTTATGAAAGGTTTTAAGCTTACCTCAAATTATAAGCCGACAGGGGATCAACCTGAAGCTATTAAGCAATTAACAGAGGGGATACTTAATGGTGAAAAGTCACAAGTGTTACTTGGAGTAACAGGATCGGGTAAAACTTTCACGGTTGCAAATGTTATCGCCAATGTAAATAAACCAACGTTAATTTTAAGCCATAATAAGACACTTGCAGCTCAGCTTTATAGTGAAATGAAATCTTTTTTCCCTGATAATGCGGTGGAGTATTATGTATCATACTATGATTATTATCAGCCTGAAGCATATTTACCACAGACAGATACATATATTGAAAAAGATCTTGCTATTAATGAGGAAATAGACCGGTTACGTTTATCTGCTGTTTCTGCATTGCTATCTGGAAGGAAAGACGTTATTGTCGTATCGTCAGTCTCCTGTATTTATGGTATGGGCGGACCTGTTGAAATGGCAAAAAGTATAATATCTTTAAAGCGAGGCCAAATTTTAGATCGTAATGACTTCTTGCGTAGCCTTGTAGGAGCTTTGTATGTTCGAAATGACATAGAACTCAAGAGAGGTAATTTTAGGGTTAAAGGAGATACAGTTGATGTATTTATGGCTTATAGTGATTATGTCCTTAGAATTTCATTTTGGGATGATGAGGTTGATAGTATTGAGGAAATAGATTCAATTGATTTTCATCGAATTGCTTCTTTTGATAATTATCAAATTTATCCTGCCAATCTTTTTGTTACATCAAAAGAGCAAACAGAACTTGCTATACGTAAAATACAAGATGATTTGTTAAAGCAAATATATTACTTTAATGAATTGGGGGATAATATTAAAGCTCAGCGTATTAAGGAACGTGTAGAGTATGATATGGAAATGATAAAAGAATTGGGTCATTGTTCGGGGATAGAAAATTATTCACGATATTTTGATGGACGTGAAGCAGGACAAAAACCATATTGTCTTTTGGATTTTTTCCCGTCAGATTATCTGATGGTGATAGATGAGAGTCATGTGAGTGTTCCTCAAATTAGTGCGATGTATGGTGGCGATAGGGCGAGAAAGACCAATCTGGTTGAATATGGATTCCGTCTGCCGGCAGCATTTGATAATCGTCCATTAAAGTTTGAAGAATTTCACTCTATGATACATCAGGTAATTTATGTTTCTGCAACTCCTGCAGATTATGAATTGGAGGAAGCAGGAGGAGTTGTTGTAGAGCAGGTTATACGTCCAACAGGATTGTTGGATCCGGAAATAGAAGTAAGACCAAGTGAAAATCAGATTGATGATCTCATGGAAGAGATTGTTATACGTAATGGGAAAAATGAACGTACCTTGGTTACTACATTGACAAAGCGTATGGCTGAAGAGTTGACAGAATATTTGCTTAATCACGATGTTAAAGCTAATTATATACACAGTGATGTCGCTACTTTGGATAGAGTAAAAATTATGAATGATTTACGTGAAGGCGTTTTTGACGTTCTTGTTGGAGTGAACCTATTGCGTGAAGGGCTTGATTTGCCTGAAGTCTCGCTTGTCGCGATACTGGATGCGGATAAAGAAGGCTTTTTGCGTTCACACAGATCGTTGACTCAAACTGCAGGCCGAGCGGCGAGGAATGTAAATGGTAAAGTAATAATGTATGCTGACCATATTACTGCAAGTATGCAGATGACGATAGATGAAACTGCAAGGCGTCGCGAAAAGCAATTGAAATATAACGAAGAGCATAATATTACTCCTAAACAAATTGTTAAGGTAATAAATCATGATACATTGGGATCTGCTAGTATTATTGATATGCCAGTTGCAAACAAAAAGTATGAGGCTTATATTGAAGAAGACCATGTCGCATTTGCTGCGGATCCTATTGTAACCAAGATGAATAAAGATCAGTTGTTAAAAACAATTGCAAATACCCAAAGGATGATGAAAAAAGCGGCAAAAGATCTTGACTTTATACAGGCTGCACAATTTCGAGATGAATTAATTCGTCTGCAAAATATACTTGATGGTAAATATTGATAATTATAAAAACATTATGTAGTAATTTATATCGGTGCTTATTTGTTGCTATTCTAATTCTAGTTGTTAAATTATGCTTATTGTTGCGCCTATAACTTTTAATTTATTAATTTTGCAAAAATATATATTCGTATGAAACTGATTTTTATCCTTTCTATGTATTTGATTCCAATGATTGGTTTGGCACAGAGTGTTTGGGAAGCACCTAATGCCGAGGATCATAAAGTCACAACAAGTACATTTATTGATAATAAAGAGAATTCGGAAGCTAAATATTTAAAAGGAGCAGTTCCTGAGGTTGATGGAAAAGTTGAATGGCGCTTAGATATTGATGTCCCAAAGAAAAATGCTCAGGATATATACGATATAATATTTGATTGTTTTACGAGTTTAACTAAAACAGAAAATCAACTTGAAGGTAGTCGTATTTCACTTATCAATAAAAAGGACCATATTGTAGTTGCTAGTATGAAAGAGTGGCTCGTTTTTACAGATAAATTATTGTCTTTAGACAGAACGAAATTTAATTATACTTTAATCGCATATTGTAAAGATAACCATCTTACGGTTACAATGGGACGTATATTATATGTTTATGATGAAGAACGTGTTAGAGGTGGATATGTGTATAAAGCAGAAGAATGGATTAATGATGAAAATGCATTAAATCGTAAACAGACACGTTTGTTGCCTGGTTCTGCAAAATTTAGAAGAAAGACCATTGATCGTAAAGATTATATTTTTAATACAATTAAAGAAAATATTTTGAAATAAGCTTATTTTTGATATTTTTATTTAAAAGCAATGATTGTAAATACAGATGATAATAACAAGAAATTTAATTCTTGTGGGAAATATGGAAGTCGAGGTGAACGCTTTATGTTTCTTCGTAATATATTAAATATTATTTTCATGTTGGGAGCATTGATTGGTATGGTAATTTATTTTAAAGTAGATCATCAAATTGGTACAATCGTAATATTGTCTTCCATGTCATTTAAAATTGTTGAATGTGTTTTTCGCTTCATAAAATGAGTAAAAGGCTATTAATAGGGATAACGTATATATTATTTTGTTTATCAGTCTATTCACAAGACTATAATCAGTTAACGGATACGGGCGAGTTTACACAGGCGGGATCAAATAAAAGTTCAAAAAGTGATACACTTTCATCTGGGAATAAAGAAATTCCAAAAGGATTGAAAGTTTGGACTATTGATGAACGTTTTGGGGAACGTACGGCTGCTGTACCAGATACAATGCAGCATATGTATATGAACTCAATTTTTACAACAGGTCTGCGTGGAGAATACAATACTACAGGAAACTTAGGAGCGCCACGTATTAGTCGTATTTTTATAGATAGAGATGAAACGTCCCAGTTTGTATTCACACAACCATATGATTATTTCTTGACGCCTGTCAACAAATTCCTTTTTACGAACACTCTTTCGCCGATTACCAATATTTCTTATGATGAATGTGGTGATAGAACAAATGGTGAAGATCATTTTAAGGCAATTTTTGGTGTTAATGCAGGTAAAAAGTTAGGCGTAGGTTTTAAGTTTGATTATATCTATGGCCGTGGATATTATCAAAATCAGAGCACGTCGCATTTTAATTATACTATGTATGGCTCATATCTAGGTGACAGATATGATGCTCATATTTTATTATCAACTAATCACCAAAAAGTGACGGAAAATGGTGGTATAACTGATGATAGGTACATAACACATCCTGAAGCATTTGATGATAATTTTAGGGAGAGTGAAATACCTACCGTTTTAGAACAAAATTGGAATCGTAATGATAATCAACACATATTTTTCACACACCGCTATAATTTGGGATTTAATAGAAAAGTAAAAATGACAGAAGAAGAGATTGCTGCACGAAAGTTCGCAATAGCTTCTCAAAAGGAGAATGAAACAAATAAGGCAAAAGAAGAGGCACGGAAGAAAGCTATTAAGGAAGGACGTGAATTTGATGAAAATGCATATGATGAGGAAAAGACATTTTCAGGGCGTCCTGACAATGCTATAATAGCAGGTGATGAACCTGCCGATACGACTAATACAGCAAGCGATAGAATAGTTCTTGATAAGACAGCCGCAGATAGTTTGCTTAACGTTCATATAGACGATAAAAATGTTGCTAATGTGGATACTGCATGGATGAAAGATGAATACGTGCCAGTTACAAGCTTTATACATACTTTAAAATTTGATAATTATCGTCGTATATATCAAGCATATAGAACTCCTGAAAATTATTATGCAAATACATTCCCTGTTGATGAGAAGTTTGAAGGGGATTCAATTTATGACAAGACTAACCATTATTCATTAAAAAATACATTTGCTATAGCATTGCTAGAAGGTTTTAATAAATGGGCGAAAGCAGGACTAAGGGCTTTTGTTACATCAGATTTACGGCATTTTAGTTTGCCTGATTCTTTAGGCGGAACAAGTAGCTATAACGAACATAATTTGAGTGTTGGTGGTCAATTAATAAAAAAACAAGGAACAACGTTGCATTATGATGTTACAGCTGAAGCATGGCTTGCAGGAGAAGACGCCGGACAATTGAAAGTTGATGCAAACGCAGATCTTAATTTTTGTCTGTTTAATGATACTGTAACTCTAGCTGCACGGATGTTTTTTTATCGCCTTAACCCAACATTTTATTATAGACATTATCATTCAAAACATTTTTGGTGGGATAATGATGGTCTTAGTAAAGAAATACGTACCCGTATAGAAGGTGTCTTTTCTTTAAGGCGTACTCATACTACATTGCGTGTAGCTATTGATGATTTAAAAGATTATACATATTTGGGTCAAAGTTATACAATTACCGATAATTTTAATCGGGCAGGGAATGTGGTTTCTGTAAAGCAATGCTCAGGGAATATAAATTTATTCACTTTGCAATTGTCACAGGATTTTAAATTTGGCCCTCTTAATTGGGAAAATCAAATAACATATCAGAAATCAAGTAATGAAGAAGTCTTGCCTGTTCCTCTGTTAAATATATACACTAATTTATATTTTAAGTTTAAGGTTGCTCGTGTGTTAAGTGTTGATCTCGGGGCTGATTTGCGTTATTTTACAAAGTATAAAGCGTTGGATTATAGTCCGGCATTAGGTCAATATACCGTACAGGACAATGGTGAGAATAATGTTGAAATAGGGAATTATCCTTATGTAAATGTATACGCCAATTTACATCTAAAGCATACGCGATTTTTCATTATGATGAGCCATGTTAATGCAAGTGCAGGTGAATATTTCCTCGTTCCTCATTATCCTTTGAATGGAAGAGTGCTACGTTTTGGTGTGTCATGGAACTTTTTCAACTGATAGTAATCTTGCAACATTGACTGATGAAATAAATTTTATTGTTGATTAGTCTTTTATTAAAGTTTATATTAATTTTGTTAGAAAATATCAAATTATGCCTCAAATATCAGTACGTGGATTAGAAATGCCGGAGTCGCCAATAAGAAAATTAGCTCCGTTAGCGACAGCTGCCAAAAATCGCGGAATAAAAGTATATCATCTTAATATAGGACAGCCTGATCTGCCTACACCCAAAGTTGCTATTGACGCTATACGTAATATTGATAGAGAAATTCTTGAATATTCACCATCACAAGGATATCTTGGATACAGAAAGAAGCTTGTGAATTATTATAAAAAGTACAACATTAATGTAAGTCCTGATGATATTATAATAACTTGTGGGGGAAGTGAAGCGGTTCTTTTTGCTTTCATGTCGTGTCTAAATCCAGGAGATGAGATAATTGTTCCTGAACCTGCATATGCTAATTATATGGCTTTTGCTATTTCTGCTGGAGCAAAAATAAGGACTATTGCAACAACTATAGATGAAGGATTTTCTTTACCCAAAGTTGAGAAATTTGAAGAGTTGATAAATGATCGTACACGTGCAATACTTATTTGTAACCCCAATAATCCTACAGGATATTTGTATACAAGACGTGAAATGAACCAGATTAGAGATTTGGTTAAGAAGTATGACTTGTATCTTTTTTCTGATGAAGTTTATCGTGAATATATATATACAGGTTCGCCTTATATCAGTGCATGTCATCTTGAAGGTATTGAGCAAAATGTAGTTCTTATTGACTCTGTTAGTAAAAGATATAGCGAGTGTGGAATACGTATTGGAGCCTTGATAACAAAAAACTTGGATGTACGTCAAGCCGTGATGAAATTTTGTCAAGCCCGTTTGTCACCGCCATTAATCGGACAAATAGCAGCAGAAGCATCTCTTGATGTGCCAGAAGAATATTCACGTAGCGTATATGACGAATATGTGGAACGTCGTAAATGTCTTATTGATGGCCTTAATCGTATACCAGGTGTTTATTCACCTATACCCATGGGGGCTTTCTATACTGTTGCAAAACTACCTGTAGATGATAGTGAAAAGTTTTGCCGTTGGTGTTTGGAAACATTTAATTATGAAGGTGAAACTGTCATGATGGCTCCAGCGTCAGGATTTTATACAACACCTGGAGCCGGATATAATCAAGTACGTATAGCATATGTGTTAAAAAAAGAAGATTTAATACGTGCGCTTTTTATATTACGAAAAGCGCTTGAAACTTATCCGGGGAGGGTTGATGAAGAATGAATTTACCATTATATATAGCAAAGCGTATTTATTCAGACAATAACGCTCAGCAAAAAGTTAGTAAGCCGGCAATCCATATCGCAACAGCAGGTGTTGCCGTAGGGTTAGCCGTAATGATAATTTCTGTATGTATTGTTTTAGGTTTTAAGCATACTATACGTGATAAAGTTATAGGCTTTGGTTCCCATATTACTGTTGCGAACTTTATGACGTTACATGGCTATGAACAGAAGCCTATTGCTATGCCTGATAGTATGATGAATGTATTGAAATCCATAAATGGAGTTAAGCACGTACAACGTTATGCAATTAAACAAGGCATATTGAAGACAGACAGCGATTTTCTGGGAATAGCTTTTAAGGGCATTGCTTCAGAATACGATACTGCTTTTATCCACAATAATATGATAAGTGGTACTATTCCTGCATTTAGTGACAATAAAAGCCATAATAAGATTGTTATATCTAAGATTATGGCGGATATGCTCAAGATAAATACTGGTGATAAGGTGTTTGCATATTTTATTGATAATGATGATGTCAGAATGAGACGATTTACCATATCAGGAGTTTATCAAACAAACCTTACACAATATGATAAAACAATCTGTTTTACCGATCTTTATACTGCATCCCGTCTTAATGGATGGGGCACAGGGCAAGTTACAGGTGCAGAACTTATAGTGAATGATTTCAATAAGATTAATAATGTCGAGAATATTCTTATTTCTAAAGTAAATAGAACTACTGATACTTATGGAGAAGCCTATTCTTCAGAAACAATTCAAGAGGCGAATCCACAAATTTTTTCATGGCTTGATCTTTTAGATTTAAATGTTTGGATAATACTGGCACTTATGCTATGTGTTGCTGGATTTACAATGATTTCAGGATTACTCATAATAATTCTTGAACGTACAAGTATGATAGGTGTTTTAAAAGCTCTTGGTGCAAAGAATACGATAATCCGTAAAACTTTTTTATGGTTTGCTATTTTTATTATAGGGAAAGGTATGATTATTGGAAATATTATTGGTCTTGGACTAGTTTTATTACAAAAACTGACAGGTATTGTTTCTCTAGATCCTTCAACTTATTATGTTAAGACTGTACCGGTTGAAATTAATTTACCTTTAATTATATTGCTTAATGTTGCCACTTTACTTATAAGTGTTTTTGTGCTTATAGCACCAAGCTTTTTGGTTTCACGTGTACATCCTGCAAAGTCAATGAGATATGAATAAAAATCTAAATGATTAAGATAAGGCTTCATTACTATATTTGTAAGTGAATTAATTAATAAAAGAAATTTCCCTAAATTATAACTAGTCGCCCCTTAAAAAGATTATTATCTACTGTTATTCAGTAATTTAATCAATAAAAGTCTTTGATAAATCTGCAAGTTTTCTTATCTTTGGGTTAAGAAACTTGCAGATTTTATGATACTGTCTCAAAAAGTGTGTCTGATGCAAGTTTGCCTTAGAAGTGATGATGCAAAGTTAATAAACAATTTTGTATTTCATATCAAAAAAAGTGAATTTTATGTTGTAGCTGGACGAGGGACGGGTTCTGCTGAGGAGCAACCCGTCAGCAACATGTCTACGCCTATACTGATAGCAAGAACTATCCTGGATTCGTCATGGTGGCGACTCCTTTTTTGCTTTCAGGCAGGCTTTTCTGCTAAAAAAACTATTCCATTAGTCCGTAAACAGAGTCTTGTCGCAGGTTATGTTGGGTAGCAGCCTGTCAAAAGCCTTGTGTTCCATGGCGACACTGCCCATGATCGTCAGTACTGATTCTTCGCCAGGCATGCTGTACGCATTCTTGTCACTCTCCTGAAGTCCCGGTTGAGGCGCTCGATCCAATTAGTGGTATATATCATGGACTGAATCTCCGGAGCATAGTTCAAGTAAGTCATGTATGCCTTG
>ULXE01023986.1_pt1 | contig 40582 bp, 37 predicted proteins | sample 1961001 | NCBI WGS metagenome assembly ULXE01 (sample SAMEA4835831, study PRJEB28245) | human gut metagenome | biome: gut microbiome; material: fecal sample | place: Denmark | collected 2008
CCGCAATCGACCACTCTGCCACCTCTCCAAAACTCTTCTTGGGAGTTGCCTTGTTTTTCAAAGGCGGTGCAAAGGTAGGGATTATTTTTTATTTTGCAAACAAAAGAGGAAAAAATTATTTGGACACTCTATGATTAACCAAAAGAGGAAAATTCCGAAATTAGAAATTGTCGTATTAAAAATAAAAAACGCTCGTGAATCGTAAAGCGTCCTACATTATAGAAAGAAAAATGATTATCTTTGCCCTGCTTTTTTTACAGAATATAGTTTTATTACATCATCTAAGGTATATTTATGAGTAAGAAGATTCTACTTAGCTGGCTTTTCATGGCCATTTTATGCTTGCCGGTATTAGCTCAGATACAGGAACCGGTAAAGTTTAAGACTGAATGGAAATCGGTTTCTGCCGATGAGGTGGAAATTGTATTTACCGGGAAAATGGAAAAGGGATGGCATGTATATTCTACTGACCTGCCTGAAGGAGGTCCTATTTCAGCTACATTCAATACGGATAAGCTTGAAGGGGCAGAGGTGGTTGGCAAACTGAAACCTGCCGGTAAGGAAATTGACAAGATGGACCCGATATTCGGTATGCAGGTTCGTTTCTTTGAAGGCACGGCTACCTTTGTGCAGAAAATCAAGTTGAAAGGTGGAAAATATGAAGTGAGCGGTTATCTGCAGTATGGTGCTTGTAATGACGAAAACTGTTTGCCTCCTACTAATGTAGAGTTTTCTTTCAAAGGGGAAGCTGCTGGAAAGCAAACAGCGGAAGAAGCAGTCGCAACGACAGAGGACCTGATGTTAGCAGATACGGCATCGGTGGATTTGGTTCCGCTTCGCATTGGTGAAGATACGGCTGCGGGCGAAGCTGCTGACTACTGGAAACCGGTTATTAAGGAATTAAGCTCATTCGGTGAAAACGTGAACAATGAGTCTCATTCATGGATTTATATCTTTTTTGCCGGATTTGTAGGCGGACTGCTGGCATTGTTTACTCCTTGTGTATGGCCGATTATTCCGATGACGGTAAGTTTCTTCCTGAAACGTACCAAGGATAAACGGAAAGGTATTCGGGATGCCTGGACGTATGGCGCTTCTATTGTAGTGATTTATGTCACTTTGGGTTTGGCCATTACATTGATTTTCGGTGCCAGTGCCTTGAATGACTTGTCTACGAGTGCGGTATTTAATATCTTGTTCTTCCTGATGCTGGTGGTTTTTGCCGCTTCTTTCTTTGGAGCATTTGAAATTACCCTTCCGTCGAAGTGGAGCAATGCGGTAGACAGCAAGGCAGAACAGACTACCGGATTGTTGAGTATTTTCCTGATGGCTTTCACGCTGTCACTGGTTTCTTTCTCTTGCACCGGTCCGATTATCGGTTTCTTGCTGGTGGAAGTATCTACTTCTGAAAGTATCGTGGCACCGGCCATCGGAATGCTGGGATTTGCCATTGCGTTGGCTTTGCCGTTCACCCTGTTTGCACTCTTCCCGTCATGGCTGAAGTCCATGCCGAAATCGGGAGGCTGGATGAATGTCATTAAAGTGACACTGGGATTCCTGGAACTGGCATTTGCATTGAAGTTCCTTTCTGTAGCCGATTTGGCTTACGGTTGGCGTCTGTTGGATCGTGAAACCTTCTTGGCATTGTGGATTGTGATTTTTGCGTTGCTGGGTATGTATCTGCTGGGAAAAATCAAATTCCCGCACGATGATGACGACACAAAGGTAAGTGTGCCCCGTTTCTTTATGGCACTTGCTTCTCTGGCGTTTGCCGTATATATGGTACCGGGCTTGTGGGGTGCTCCGTTGAAGGCTGTGAGCGCTTTTGCTCCTCCTATGCAGACACAGGATTTCAATTTATATAAGAATGAAGTGCATGCGAAGTTCAATGACTTTGATGCCGGAATGGAATATGCCCGTCAGCAGGGAAAACCGGTGATGATTGACTTCACAGGCTATGGTTGTGTGAACTGCCGTAAAATGGAACTGGCTGTATGGACAGATCCTACAGTAAGCAAACTGTTGAACGAGGACTACGTGCTGATTACGCTGTATGTGGATGAAAAGACCAAATTGCCAGAACCGGTGAAGGTGATGGAAAACGGTACGGAACGTACATTGCGTACGGTGGGCGATAAGTGGAGCTACTTGCAGCGCTCCAAGTTCGGAGCTAACGCACAGCCTTTCTATGTGTTGCTCGACAACGAAGGAATGCCGTTGAATAAGTCTTATTCGTACGATGAGGATATTCAGAAATATGTGGAATTCCTGCAAACAGGATTGAAGAACTATAAAAAATAATCAGTATGATTGCACAAGCAGAAAGAGAGCGTATCATCGCACTCATTCAGCGGGAGGTGGTCCCAGCCATCGGTTGTACGGAACCGGTGGCTGTGGCTCTTTGCGTGGCCAAGGCTACGGAAGTATTGGGGAAGTGTCCGGAAACGATTACCGCACGTCTGAGTGCTAACATCTTGAAAAATGCCATGGGAGTAGGTATTCCCGGTACGGGCATGATTGGTTTGCCCATTGCCATTGCACTGGGGGCCTTGAAGGGTAAATCGGAATATGGACTGGAAGTTCTGAAAGACATCACTCCCGAGAGTGTGGAAGAAGGAAAACAGATGATAGCCGGTCAAGGCATTAAGATAGAACTGAAGGAAGGTATCGAAGAGAAACTGTATATTGAGGTGGTTTGTTCGGCCGATGGAGATGAGGCTACTGCTATCATCAGCGGAGGGCATACAAACTTTGTGTATGCAGAGCGGAACGGTCAGGTTTTGTTCGATCATAGAACCAAGGCGGGAGCTGAAGCAGATACAGAAGAAGTGGAATTGAACCTGAGCAAGGTGTACGACTTTGCTACTACAACTCCGCTGGATGAGATTCGCTTTATTCTGGAGGCCAAACGCCTGAACTTACAAGCAGCGGAACGTTCGTTTAAAGGGAATTACGGGCATGAACTGGGAAAAACCTTGCAGAGCAGCCGCAGTGAGCAGAGTATCATGGGAAGCAATACATTCACACATATCCTTTCGTACACATCTGCTGCATGCGATGCCCGTATGGCAGGAGCCATGATTCCGGTGATGAGTAATTCCGGTAGTGGAAATCAGGGAATTGCTGCTACGCTTCCGGTCGTAGTTTTTGCGGAAGAGAATCATAAGACAGAAGAAGAACTGATTCGTGCCTTGGTGCTTAGTCATCTGACAGCTATTTACATCAAGCAGAATCTGGGACGTCTGTCGGCTTTGTGTGGTTGTGTCGTGGCGGCTACAGGAAGCAGCTGCGGAATTACTTACCTGATGGGAGGGGAGTATAAGCAGGTAGCTTATGCCGTGCAGAACATGATTGCTAATCTGACAGGTATGATTTGCGACGGGGCCAAGCCAAGCTGTGCTTTGAAACTGACCAGTGGGGTATCTACCGCTGTGTTCTCTGCCATCCTGGCCATGGAAGGAAAGTGTGTGACTTCAGTAGAAGGTATTATTGAAGACAATGTGGATTTCAGTATCCGTAATCTGACGAAAATCGGTTCTGAAGGCATGAACGAGACCGACAAGCTGGTGCTCGACATCATGACGCATAAACATTGTGATTGAGTTGTTCCGGTAATGAAACAGACTACAGACGCGGATTATATACAACAACTCATTACTGAAGGTGAACATGTGCATCAGGATTTCAAGTTTGCCATTTCCGATGCCCGGAAAATAGCGAAGAGCTTGTCGGCTTTTGCCAATACCGGAGGGGGAAGGTTGCTTATAGGAGTAAAAGATAACGGAAAAATAGCAGGAATACGTTCGGAAGAGGAGCTTTACATGATAGAAGCTGCAGCTACAATGTATTGTAAGCCTTCCCTACAACTTGATAACCGATTATATAAGGTGGAAGGCAAAGATGTGCTGGAGGTTTATGTTCCCGAAAGCAAGGAGAAGCCTGTCTATGCCCTCGATGAAGACAATCGGCCCAAGGCTTACTTGCGCATTAAAGATGAAACAATCTTGGCCACTCCGGTCCACTTGAACGTGTGGTTTCACAATAAAAAAGAAGTGGTAGTGACTTATACAGAGAAAGAGCAGTCTATATTAAACCTGGTGGGGCAGCACGGCGAATTGACGTTGAATAAGTGTGTCAGGCTTTCAGGGCTTCCGCGGAAGCTGGTGATTGGCTTGCTGGCAGATTTTATTCGTTTTGACTTGGTGGAACCGGTATTCAGAGAGCATACATTTTATTTTAAACTCAAATCTGATTAATAAATTTCATGGAGCTATTCACGAATATCATAAATGAAGCCAACTATGTCTTGTGGACTTATATCCTGATAACCATGTTGTTGGGATGCGCCATCTGGTTTAGTGTTAAGACTCGTTTCGTACAGTTCCGTATGTTGGGTGAGATGATCCGGTTACTGGGTGATTCGACTGCTAAGATAAACGGACACGAGAAACATATCTCTTCTTTTCAGGCTTTTACCATTTCGCTGGCAAGCCGTGTTGGAACCGGCAATCTGGCTGGTGTGGCAACGGCCCTTACGGTAGGTGGACCAGGAGCGATTTTCTGGATGTGGATTATTGCGCTGCTGGGTTCCAGCAGTGCCTTTGTGGAATCTACGTTAGCCCAGCTTTTTAAAGTCAAAGGAAAACATTCCTATGTCGGAGGCCCTGCCTATTACATGGAGCGTGGATTGAAGAAACGTTGGATGGGAGTACTTTTTGCGGTACTGATTACGGTCACGTTTGGTCTTGCATTCAATTCGGTGCAAAGTAATACCATGAGTGCTGCCTTGCAAAGTGCTTTTTCTATAGAGCCTTTGAACTCAGGAATTGTCATTTCGGTATTAACCCTTGTCATTATTTTTGGAGGTGTACATCGTATTGCTGCCATCAGTAGTGTCATTGTTCCTGTCATGGCTGTCGGTTATATTGCATTGGCTTTGTTTGTTGTATTGGCTAATATTGACCGTATTCCAGCAGTTGTTGAACAAATTGTCGGTAATGCTTTTGGCTGGCATCAGGCCGTTGGTGGCGGAATAGGAACGGCTCTGATGCAAGGGATTAAACGGGGACTTTTCAGCAATGAGGCTGGTATGGGATCTGCCCCCAATGCTGCGGCAACGGCTCATGTAACCCATCCCGCTAAACAAGGATTTATTCAGGCACTGGGAGTGTTTACAGATACTCTGCTTATTTGTTCCTGTACAGCTTTTATCATTTTGTTCGGTGAGGATTATATTGGTAGTGGTCTGGATGGTATTCAGTTGACCCAAGCGGCGCTAACCAGTGAGGTGGGTAATATTGGAGGCATCTACGTGGCCATTGCTACTCTTTTTTTCGCATACAGCAGCATTTTAGGAAACTATTATTACGGAGAAGCTAATATCCGCTTTTTCACTTCTCGACAGTGGCCGGTAGTTTTATACCGCATGTTGGTTGGAGGGATGGTTTTGTTTGGTTCATTGGCAAGTCTAAATCTAGTATGGAACTTGGCTGATGTTACTATGGCTTTAATGTCTATTTGCAATCTGATTGCAATATTCTTGCTTGGCAAATATGCTTTTCGCTTGCTCGATGATTACTTGGCACAGAAGCGAAAAGGTATCAAAAGTCCAGTCTTTCACAAAGAGCAGATGAAAGATATTGAGCAGGATTTAGAATGTTGGTAACTATTTTCGTATCTTTGCAAATCAAAAAACAATAAAAAGTACAAGTATGAGTATATTTTCAAAACTATTAGGTAAGAAAACAGCAGAAGGTGCTGATGAAACGGTACGTGTGGGTGGAATGGAAGACTTCATGACGCTGATTCGTGTGTACTATCAGGCAGTAATGGCAGCTCAGCTGGGTATCAGTAACATTAACTTTCTGCCGGATTTGGCTGTATTTAAACGTACATTGAAGGTTCCTACGCAGAATAACAAACTTGGTATCGCAGAGCGTACACGCTGCCGCAAGATGCTGATGGATATTTATGGTCTGCCTGAAACTTTCTTCAAGGAGATTGACGGTTCTATCAAGCGCAACTGCCGCAATGTGAACGATATAAAGAATTATCTTTTCATGTTCCAGGGATTCAGTCAGGATTTGATGATGGTTATCGGTAACCTGATGCAATGGAAGTTCCGTATGCCGGGTGTATTTAAGAAGATGCTTCGTAACATGACGGAAAAAGCCGTACACGACATTCTGACAAAAGTAGACTGGAAAGATGATGGCGTACGTAAGACTTGTGGAAACATTCGTCAGTATCAGCATGCATTAGGCTATTCTGAAAGTTGGATGACGGAGTATGTCTATAACATCGTATTGCTGGCTAAGAAGGAACCTAAACCAAAAGCATGACGTTGGACGAACATTTGCTTGCAGGAGTGGAGCATCATCCGCTGGAGCCTTTTCTTCCGGAGAATGCAGTCTTGCTGATGCTGGGTAGTTTTCCTCCGCAGAAGAAACGCTGGAGCATGGATTTCTTTTATCCCAATCTGCAGAATGATATGTGGCGTATTTTCGGCTTCATTTTCTTTGATGACAAGGATTATTTTCTCAGTCCTGAAAAGATATTTGATAAAGAACGCATCATTGCTTTTCTGCGTGAAAAAGGGATTGCTCTGTATGATACGGCTTCGTGTGTGCGCAGATTGCAGGATAATGCTTCTGACAAGTTTTTAGAGGTGGTTTCGCCCACGGATATTGGGCTGCTTCTTCAGCAGCTTCCTTCCTGTCGGGCGGTGGTGACTACCGGTCAGAAAGCGACGGATGTGTTTTGCGAGCAGATGGAAGCAAAAGAGCCTCCGGTAGGAGGGGGGAGTATGTTTCACTTCAGAGACCGGGAGCTGACCCTCTATCGGATGCCGTCGTCTAGTCGAGCTTACCCTTTAAAGCTTGAAAAAAAAGCGGCGTATTATCGTCAGATGTTCAATGACTTATCTTTACTGTAGAGGGATTGGTAGAAAATATTTTTCGAAATCCCTTGCAGTTTCCGAAATTTGTACTACTTTTGCAACCGCAAACACGGGAATAGCTCAGTTGGTAGAGCATCGGTCTCCAAAACCGAGTGTCGGGAGTTCGAGCCTCTCTTCCCGTGCCGAGATAAAAAGCTGTAACTGAATAAGTTGCAGCTTTTGTCCGTTTATAGCCCTATAGACAATGGGAAAGAGTTTCCGATGTCAGTCTCTTTTCCTTGTTTTTAAGGCGTATTTTGAAGAGTGGGAGGAAAGTATATGAATCATCAATCTCAAGCAGTATTTAGCCGGCATTCGAAACCGGTGGTTGTGATGAATTTTACAGGCGTGTACAATTATGAGTCTTTTGCCCGGAATCGTCAGTTTGTGTGGCTGGACTGCCAGCATTTGAATGGAATTGAATGCTATTGTGATGAAGAAGGTGCTTCTGCCTTGCAGCGCATGATAGCAGATTATTCTCCGCAGGGAATTCATTTTATAGATTCAGGAAATTATCATTATGTGACGAAATTCTGGACCGATAAGTTGACTACTCCATTTGCTTTGCTGGTGTTTGACCACCATCCTGACATGCAGCCTCCTTTATTTGAGCATATCTTGTCATGCGGAAGTTGGGTAAAAGATGTGCTCGATGCGAATGCGAATTGTAAGAAGGTAATTATAGCCGGTGCTTCAGACCGTTTGCTGCAGGAAGTCCCAAAGGAATATGGCGATCGTATTCATTTTTATAGTGAATCGTCTTTGGATCAGGAAGCAGGCTGGAAAGCGTTTGCCTCTGAGCATGTGAGTGAACCTGTCTATATTTCTATCGATAAGGATGTGCTGGACCCTTCTTCTGCGATAACCAACTGGGATCAAGGCTCACTGACTTTATCAGAGCTGGAACAGTTGTTGGCCGTTGTATTTCGGCAAGAGCAGGTCATAGGTATTGATATTTGTGGGGAATGCCCTGCTACCCTAAATTTGTTTGAAGAGATGCGAGAGACGGAAATCGATAATCGGGCGAATGGAGAGCTATTGCGCTTTTTCCGTTCGTTTGAGAAGAGATAGTCTATGTCAGAAGTTGTATATTATAAAAAAAGTCCGAAACGTGTTTTGCTTCGGACTTTTTTATGGTAAAAAGGATAATTATTAGTCTAATACAGTTACCCATCCGTATGGATCAGCTTCGTCACCGTACTGGATGCCACGCAGCTTGTGATATAGTTTTTCGCTGATAGGGCCTGGTTTGCCGTCTTTTGCAATGACGTATGATTTCTGGTTTTCCAGGTCGTCAATGCGGCCGATAGGGCTGATTACGGCTGCTGTACCGCAAGCTCCTGCTTCTTCGAAGGTCGTCAGTTCTTCTTCCGGAATTGGACGGCGTTCTACTTTCATTCCCATGTCTTCAGCCAGCTGCATCAGGCTGCGGTTGGTGATAGAGGGCAGGATAGAGGTAGATAGCGGAGTAACGTAGGTGTTGTTCTTGATACCAAAGAAATTGGCTGCACCACATTCGTCGATGTATTTCTTTTCTTTTGCATCCAGATAGAATTCACTAGCATACCCTGCATCGTGTGCCATTTTATTGGCGCGGAGGCTGGCAGCGTAGTTACCACCTACTTTAAACGTACCGGTTCCGAGTGGTGCCGCACGGTCGTACTGGCGGATAATTACGTAGGGGTTAGTGGCAAATCCACCCTTGAAGTACGGGCCTACCGGAGTGACGAATATCACAAACATGTATTCGCTGGCAGGATGTACACCTACTTGTGCACCTGTACCAATCAGCAGCGGACGGATGTAAAGAGAAGCACCACTTTCGTATGGAGGAATGAAGCGTTCGTTGGCCTTTACTACCTTCTTCACAGCTTCACAGAATTTTTCAGTCGGAAGTTCTGGCATCAGGATACCCCGGCAAGTGCTTTGCAGACGTTCTGCATTAGCTTCAGGACGGAAGATACGGATTTTACCATCTTTTCCGCGATAAGCTTTCAGTCCTTCGAAAGCCTCCTGTCCGTAGTGCAGACAAGTGGCAGCCATGTGAATGTTCAAGGTTTCTTCTGAACAGAGTTCGAGTTCTCCCCATTTCCCGTCGCGATAGTAGCAACGTACATTGTAATCTGTCCGCATGTATCCGAAAGACAGATTCGACCAGTCTATTTCTTTCATGGTTATCTTATTTTATAAGTTTTTTGAATGTTCTTTTAGCTACGCAAGCAAAAGTACGGTTTATATTTACAAAATCCAACATAAAACCATTCTTTTTTGACATAAATAAAGGGGATGAAAGAATACTTCCTCTTTTTGCAATAAAAATCTTTATGGTAAAGTCGTTTGTTTCTGTTCTTTAAATGTTTTTATAGCCAACTCAGGAGGGAAGTGTAAAAGAGTCTTTTGGGTATTTGCCTTGATTTTTTCTGCTGATATGGGTATAAAAAGAAAGATTTTCTGTAAGTTTGCATGGAATAAAACAGAGAGATAAATACTGCAAAAAGATTTTATAATTATTTGTAGGGTGTCAAAATGAACTGAAATATGTCTTTGTGTGATAAAAGTGTTATATTAGGAGAGAAAATAACTGGATGAATTTGAAACTAAAATACATACTAATTATTTTTTTGATTATTGGAATACAAGTTCGGATTCCTGCACAAGAAACGATTCTTCCTGCCATTCAGCAGCAGGAGCAGATATTGAAGTGCAATCCTGAAGATATGAGAGCCTTGAAAGAATTATGTTTTCTTTATTTGCATAAGGCCGATTATCATAAAGCTGTAGAATATGGGGAAAGACTGTTTAAGATAGGATATGAAAAGCAAGATTATAAGTTTGGTATTCTTTATGCACATATTGGATTGGGGCAGGCATATATTATGTTGGGAGATAGTACTGCAATAAATCATCTTGGGCAAGCTAAACTATTGGCCGAAAGTGAGAAGAATGATTCTGCTTTATGTTCTATATATAATGGAATGGGACTTTATGCCAGCAATATTCATAGGGATTACTATTCAGCATTACATTATTTTTTTGAAGGGATAGAAGCTACGCATCGATGTCAGTATCAAGAACTGGAAGCTATTTTGCTTGGTAATATTTCCAGTGTGTATTTTTTGAAAGATGACCCGGCCGGACTTACTTATTCTTTACAGATTTATGAGTTAGGGCATCAGTTAAATTCTGCTTACCTTATTTTTATTGGAGCCTTGGATGCATCTTATATGTATTATTTGCTTCATGAATATGATAAGGCTTTACCTTATATACAAGAAGCTGAATTTATAATGAAGCAGAATGAATATTACAATCAAGGAAATGTATATGCTATTTATGGGATGATTGAGTTTGCAAAAGGCAATCGGGAGCAGGCCGTAGAATATTATAAAAAGGGATTGTCCTTAAATGATATTAATCAGACCTCCTATAAAGTATTGTTGTTGAATGAATATGCCAAAGCTCTGGCAGAAGAAGGTAGAAACAAGGAGGCTATAGATTTGCTTTTTCAGGCTTTGTCTTATACAAAGGAGGAAAATTGTGAAATTCATCGTAATAAGGTGATAACCACTTTATCGGCTTGTTATGAGAATATGGGTCAATATGTGGAGGCTTTAGCCTGGCAACGTAAGCTTCAGCAGGAAACTGATAGTATTTTTAATACGGATAAAGAAAAAGTCTTGAGTGAACTTCGTATTAAATATGATACGGAGCATCAGGCAAATGAGATTAAAAAGGGTAAGCTGGCTTTGCTGCAAAAGGAAAAGAAGGAGCAGGCTTTAATGGGTACTTTGGTCATTATTTTGCTGGTAGTATTTGCTTTGTGGTATCGTTATAAACGGCAAAATCAGTTGTATACCCGTATCGTTTGTCAGCATCAGGAAGCTATTCGAAAAGAACAGCAGTTAAGAGAAGTCATTACTTCACTGCGAGCACAACAGGAGAGTGTTTCTGCATCGTCTCCAATGAGTGAAAAATACGCTGCTTCTTCACTGACAAACGAGAAGAAGAATTCATTGTTTCAGCGTCTGGAAAAGCTTATGCAGGAAGATGCGGTGTATAAAGAGAATTTTTTGACGAAGGAACGTGTGGCTGATTTATTAGGTACTAACCGGACTTATTTGTCACAAGTCATCAATGAACAAACTCAACAGAATTTTACTCAATATATTAATAATTATCGAATTAATGAAGCTATTCGCTTATTGAGTGATCCGGAAACAGATCTTCCCCTTAAGGCTGTAGCGGCAGAAGTAGGGTTTAATTCAATGAGTACGTTTTACAAAATATTCCAGAATACGGTAGGAGTTCCTCCCAAGCAATACCGTAACAAGGTAATGTCTATGCATAAGAATGCATGATACTGCCTTTTTATAACAAAATGTTGTCCTAATGTAACAATTGTCGAACTTGGATACGTCTTTATTGTTAAAGTTATATCTTTTTTTTACATTTTTGCAATGAGAGAATCGTAAAAATGTCTGAGGACATAAGTCTATAACCTCTAAAAAAGATGTAAGTATGGAAAAAAACGTATTGCACGACATTCGGCTCAAAATGGAATTTTTGCTACTGTGTGCTATGTTGGTCTTGTCTGTCTCTCCAGCTTATGCTCAGAGAAACCGTACCATTCATGGCATTGTAGTCGATGAAAACAAGGAACCCCTTCCTGCAGCTCATGTCAAACAGGTGAATGATGACCCTAAAGGATCGATTGCAGCGGTCATTACGGATATACAAGGGCATTTCACTTTGACACTTCCGTATGGCACGAAGGAAATAGAGGCTTCTTATTTAGGATATACATCTCAGCGCATTAAGCTGACGGCAACTAATGATTATTACATTTCTCTTCAACCTTCTACAGAACTGCTCGATGAGGTAGTAGTGACAGGTTATCAGACTATTTCAAAAGAGCGTGCAACAGGAGCATTTTCAAAAGTAGATGCTAAGAAATTGGAAACACAGCGTTTGAGCGATATGGGTTCTATGCTCGAGGGACGCGTGGCAGGATACAGTGATGGCAAGATTCGTGGAGTTACATCCATGAATGGGTTGACCACTCCGTTATATGTGATTGACGGATTTCCCGTGGAAAAGACTACGAACGACGGCTATGGAAACTGGATTGAAAGTGTGCCCGATTTGAATATGGAAGATATAGAAAGCATCACTGTTTTAAAGGATGCAGCAGCTACTTCTATTTATGGAGCACGTGCAGCGAATGGAGTAGTGGTGATTACTACCAAACGGGCTAAGAAAGATGAACTGAACGTTTCTTTCTCAGCTACTTTTACAGTACAGCCGTACGACACGTATGCAGACAAATATCTGGCCGGGTCTTCTACTATGGTAGAGCTGGAGCGTGAATGGGCCAGACAGAATCCGCATTTGAGTGGGGATAATGTACAAAGCTACGCCCAGACAGTGCTGGATAATATGTCTTATTCTTCACTTGGCATACGCAATATCTTGAATTATTATGCGGGACACATCTCTCGTGATCAGATGGAGAGTAATCTGACGAATTTGGCTTCACAAGGTTATCGGTATTATCGGGATATAGAAAAATACGGTAAGCGTAATCCTTTTTCACAGCAATATAATCTGAATATCGGTAAAGGTACCGAAAAGAACACTTTTAATGCGTCTGTTTCCTATCGTAACAATCAGCTGGAGGATAAGTATTCAGAGAATAGAACCATTGGCATCAATTTGCAGAATTCTACGAAGATGACTTCCTGGCTTACCTTGGATGTAGGTACATATTTGAACTATGGGAAAGGTACTACGCAGTCATTTAACCTTTTCTCACCGGGGTATACTTATATGCCGTACAATGGGCTGGTAAATGGTGACGGTACGTATTACACCAATACAGAAGAGGAACGTTATAGCTTGTACAACTTGAATTTGCTGCATAACAACGGATTGTACAATCTGGATATTACTCCTTTAGATGAAATAAAAATGAACCAGACTAAGAACCGTGATTTCAGCAACCGAACATTTGCTCGTTTGACATTCAAATTTACCGACTGGTTGAAGTATACAGCTTCTTTTCAGTATGAATATGCGGAATATAAGACAGAACAACTGAAAAGCAAGGACTCTTACGAAGTACGTAATCAAGTGAATACATTCTCTACTTCCAATAATGATGGAACATCCACTTTTGCCTTGCCGTATGGAAACATCTTTTTCACTTCTTCCAATACGACACATGCATATAATTTCCGTCAGCAGTTGGATTTCAATAAAACATTTGCGGATGTACATGATGTAACTATGATTTTAGGTACTGAAACACGGGAAAATAAGCTGGAGTATAATGACCGCACGCTTTACAACTACGACCCGCAGTTGCTGACGTATAGTTTGATTGACGCTGGAAAGTTGAGTAATTTCAACGGGCAATGGGGAGATGCTTCCTTTGGACAGCAGAATTTTGCTTATATCCGTGAACTGGTGAACCGTTATGTATCTGTATATAGCAATGCGGCTTACACGTACGATGGAAAATATATGGTGAGTGGAAGTATTCGTTGGGATAAGACCAACCTGTTTTCTACAGGTTCCAAATATCAGAAGCGTCCTATCTGGTCAGTAGGTGCCGGATGGAACATCAGCCAGGAAAAGTTTTTTCAGGCATCGTGGGTGAATATGCTGAAGTTGCGTGCCAGTTATGGTATCGGAGGTAATATTGCCAAAAACTCTGCTCCTTATATGATTGCTTACTACAGCAACAATAATCAGGTAGGAGGTATCCAGGGAACTATTTCAAGTCGTCCAAATCCAAACTTGCGTTGGGAAAAGACCACTACATTGAATGTGGGAGTAGATTTTGCCTTGTTGGGAAATCGATTGAATGGTTCTATTGAATATTATAACAAACGGGGTACAGACTTGTTGGCTAACACGAACGGAGTTCCTACAGAAGGATGGGGATACAGCACTTATTCCATTAATAACGGAAAAATGACGAATCAGGGATTTGAATTGACCTTGTCAGGAGATGTAATTCGGAATAACGACTGGAATTGGAATATCAGCGGTGTGCTGGGCTACAATAAGAATAAGGTAACTTATATTAATGTAGAAGCTCCTGTGTCGTATCTGGTAATTGATTATCCGACGGCTTATCCTCGGGTTGGAAATCCGTACAATGCGATTTATGGATACCAGTGGGCTGGATTGAGTGCGACAGGTACTCCGCAGGTGTACGATGCGGAAGGAAACTTGTACACTGATATGACACCTACCGAGATTGAAGATTTGGTTTATTTGGGAACTACCGTACCGGTTTACAATGGTTCTATCAATACGAATTTACGTTGGAAAAACTGGGAGCTGGCTGTTCAGTTCTTGTTTGAAGGCGGACACAAGATGCGGAATACCAATGTGGCTTTCATCGGCTCAGGAATGAGTCCTGTAAGCAAAGACATCGAAAACCGTTGGCAGGAACCAGGAGATGAGGCTTATACCAATGTGCCGCGTTACATTTCAACGGAGAGTGAACTGTATAACTATAACTACGAGAACATGTATGCCTATTCCTCCATCAATGTGTTGGATGCCACCAACTGGAGGTTGAGAAACTTGTCACTGACGTATCGCATTCCGGCCAGTGTGTGTCATAAACTGTATGTGAAGAATGCACGCATTATGTTGGGTATGGAAAATGTGTTTATGGTGGCCAAGAGCAGCAATGCCAAATACTTGCTGGGCGGTTATGCCAAACCTAACTACTTGTGTGGTGTGTATTTGAATTTCTAACCTCGATTATTATAGTATGAAACGTATGAATAAGATATTATACTTTGGAGCTGCGCTGGTTTGCCTGTTGCTCAGCTCATGCAATGATTATTTGAATATAGCGCCGAAGGGGAACAAGATTCCTACCACCCTGGAAGATTTTGAAGCCTTGCTGCGTGACCAGTATACCATCGGCCGGACTCCTGTGACTAATGCGTTGTATTTGTTGAATGATATCTATCTGATCAATTCGCAGGTGAATACGCCAAGCTTGAGCCGTGCCAATTATATGTGGGACGAATCGGCCGACCGCATTGTGCTGAATAATTCCGATGAAGGAACTTACTATGTGCTTTATGGTGCCATCTCCAGTTGCAATCTGATTGTAGAGAATGTGCCGACTGCTACGGAAGCAACAGATGCCGAACGGAACGAGGTGATGGCGTATGCCAAGGTGATACGTGCGCTTTGCTACGATGTGCTGGTCAATTATTATGCCGATACGTATGATGCGGCAACGGCTGCCGAGAAGCGCAGTGTACCCCTTATTACCAGTGCCGATATTGATGCGCCTTACACGCAGGTGTCCATTCAGGATATGTATGATTTCATTATCCAAGATGTAAAGGAGGCCATTGAGATGGGAATTCCAGCACAATCCATGACGGCTATTCATCCGAATTTGGGTGCGGGGTATGCGTTGCTGGCCCGTGTGTACCTGCAGATGCAGAACTACAGTGAGGCTTTGCGTTATGCCAACTTAGCTTTGGAACAGAATGACCAGCTTTACGACTGGAACGCATTCTATGAAGAACATAAGACTGCCCTTGATGATCCGGACAATTATGACAAGATTGCCACTCCTATGCAATATGATTATGTAGAGAACTATTATCTGCGCTTGGGTGAACAATCTGTGTACGATAGTTATGAAAAGGATATTCCAGTAGAAAGGGCTGCACGTTTCGAGGAAGGAGATGCTCGTTTTCTTTCGCGCTGGAAACTGAAGGTAGATAATAACGATACGTATTACAAGGCACTGGAGTCGGGTTATTTTAATCATGGAGGACTGACTACTTGTGAAGCTTATCTCATCAAGGCAGAGTGTCAGGCACGACTGGCCGAAGGTAACGATTATTCCGAAGCCATGAATACGCTGAATGCCGTACGGATTACCCGTATCCGTCCTGAAGTTTATCGTCCGGCTGTGGCATCCACATTGGAAGAAGCATTGTCGCAGATTCGCCGCACCAAAGACAATGAACTGATTTTCTCTATTGTGCCTTTTGCGGATGCCCGCCGGTATAATCAGGAAGGTACGTATGCCCGGACTTTGACTAAAACTTATGAGGGGCAGGAATATTCTTTGAGCCCTACGTCTCATTTGTGGACTATGCCTTTCCCGGCTGGGGCACTTAATAATCTCGGAAACGGAACAATCGAACAAAATGTAACTAAATAAAATCGAATTATGAAAATGAAGAATTTCTCTTGTATGGCCATTATGGGGTTGATGGCAGCGGCATGTACCAGCCAGCCTGCAGTAGATGGCTATGTGTTGAAAGGTAATATTGAAGGCTTGCCCGACGGCACACATGTGCAGTTGGTACCGGTAAGCCATGACAGTGAATTGCCTTTTGCCGATACGACGGTAGTCAACGGGCAGTTTGTGTTTACAGGAAAAATGGAAGAGCCAAGAGCTTTTCATTTATTGGTGAAAGATGCGTATGGTTCGCGTAATCTTATGTTGGAAAATGCCCAGATGGAGGTTACGGGAAAGCTGGTGGCCAAGAAGGAATCTGACGGGGGAATTTCCTATAATCTGTCTTCTTTGTCGGTAAAGGGTTCTCCGCTGAGTGCGCGTTATGATTCGTTATTGTCTGCGCGGACGTATCTGGACTCGTTATATGCCTTTAATGCCCGTAAATTTGCTGCTTTTGACAGCTTGATGATGGCTGCTTATAAATCAAAGGATCAGGCGAAAATTAAGGAACTTCGGCAGAGTGAGGATGGTAAAGCCAGGGCAGCTGCCGATAAGGTGTTTTTTACTACGGTAGATTCACTGTATCATCAGGTAGTCATGGCGAACAAGGATTCATTCTGGGGGCCATTGATGATGATTTCATTTACCAGCTATTTGAGTGAGGATATGAAACCTTGGTATGAAGCATTGTCTTCTGCTGCCAAGGAGTCGTACTACGGGCAGAAGGTAAAAGAAGAGCTTTATCCGGCAGGTAAAGAAGGTACGGTAGTGCCCGATTTCAAGGTTAAAGATAAATCAGGAAAGGAAGTAGCCCTTTCCACATTGCGACAAGGAAAAAAATATGTATTGATTGATTTTTGGGCTTCCTGGTGCAACCCGTGTCGGAAAGAGATTCCGAACCTGAAGAAGCTGTATGCACAATATAGCGAAAAAGGTTTTGAGATTGTAAGTATTTCTATCGATCAAAAGAAGGCTGATTGGGAGAAAGCTTTGAAAGAAGAGGGGCTTCCCTGGCCGAACTTTTTGGATGAGACAGGAGTCGCTGCACTCTATAAGGTGAAATTTGTACCGACTATGTATCTGATTAATGCAGACGGTGTGATGGTAGGTGAAAATTTGCGAGGTGAGGCTTTGGCTGAGAAATTGAAGGAACTTTTCCAATAAGAGTTGAACGAAGCGGGAATATGATACGAAAACCCGTGTAAAGGGACTCCGAATACAGGCGGTGCATAAATCTGAACAGTCAGATTTGTGTACCGTTTTTTTATGGAATGAATAAAGGAATCCATTCAGATGTCGGGAAGAAAATCCCGGACATTGTGCGGAAGAAAAGATAAAAAAAGTGGAGGTGCGCTTGAGGTGCACCTCCACTTTGTATTGTGTTCCGGTCGTACCGGATTATTTCTTGCGGTTGGCTTCCACCCACTTGCGGGCATTGACGAAGGCTTCCATCCACGGAGTGATTTGGTCTTCGTTCTTGCGGTCGAGCGGATAGTATGCATTTTCCCACGGGAAGCAAGCACGTTCCAAGTGAGGCATCATGGCCAGATGACGTCCGTCCTGGCTGGCGATACCGGCTACGCTGTAGTCTGAACCGTTCGGGTTGCCTGGGTATTCATCGTATGAATACTTCAGCACTACGTTGTAGTGGTCTTCCGGATAAGGCAATGAGAACTTACCTTCTCCGTGAGCTACCCAGATACCCAGTTTGGAGCCGCTCAGAGAGCCGAACATCACACTGCGGTTCATCGGTACAGTTACACCTAAGAAGGCAGATTCAAACTTGTGAGAATCGTTATGCAGCATCTTGCCCTTCTTCTCGTCTTCCGGAGTAATCAATCCCAGTTCCATCATCAGCTGGCAACCGTTGCAGACACCCAGTGACAATGTATCTTCGCGAGCGTAGAAGTTGTCGAGGGCAGCTTTTGCTTTCGGGTTGAACAGGAAGCTTCCGGCCCATCCCTTGGCAGAACCCAATACGTCGGAGTTAGAGAATCCACCGCAGTAAACTACCATGTTGATGTCTTCCAGTGTTTCACGTCCGCTAATCAGGTCGGTCATTGTTACGTCTTTCACGTCGAAGCCTGCCAGATACAGCATGTAAGCCATTTCACGTTCACCGTTAGTTCCTTTTTCACGGATGATGGCTGCTTTGATGCCGCTCGGTGTACGACGGTTCGGATCGAGTCCGAATTGTGACAGTTTGCCGGTGAATGACTTGTCGAATACGAATTCCAGCGGTTGCTGCTTGTAGTTTTCGAAACGTTTCTTGGCACAGCCGTTCATGCTCTGCTTGCGGTCGAGCAGGTAAGAAGTAGAATACCATACATCACGCAAGTAGTCGATACCGAACTGGTAAGTTGCATCGTGCAGAGTTGCCAGGATGTGACGTTCTTCGGTCGGCACACCAATCTTCACGTAACCTACACCTGCATCTTCCAGAATCTTCTTGACTTCTGCCTTGTGCTTGTCGGCTACCTGAATAACTACACCCGGATTTTCGGCGAACAGAATCTTCACGATGTCGTCGCACTTAATCTTGTCGAGGTTGATTTCCATACCGCCTTCTGTATTGGCAAAGCACATTTCCAAAAGGGTAGTAATCAAACCACCGGCAGAAATATCGTGTCCGGACAGAATCAAGCCTTTGTTCACCAGTTCCTGAACAGCCAGAAATGCATCGCGGAAGTATTCCGGATTCTGTACAGTCGGCACGTCATCGCCCACCTTGTTGAGTGACTGTGCGAAAGCAGAACCACCCAGACGGAGCTGGTCGAAGCTGAAGTCAATATGATAGAAGGTAGATTTCGGTTTGTTGACCATGACCGGAGAAACCACTTTCTTGATGTCGGATACTTCACCACCGGCAGAAACGATAACGGTTCCCGGGCTGATAATCTTTTCACCGTTCGGATATTTCTGTGTCATTGACAGAGAGTCCTTACCGGTCGGCACGTTGATTTGCAGTTCGCAGCAGAAGTCTGACAATGCTTTCACTGCTTTGTACAGACGGGCGTCTTCACCTTCCTGTGCACGGCAAGGCCACATCCAGTTGGCTGACAATGAAATGCTGTCCATTCCTTCTGCCAGCGGAGCCCATACCAGATTGGTCAGTGCTTCTGATACAGCCAGAACAGAACCTGCTTCCGGATTAGCCAAGGCAGCCTGCGGAGCATGTCCCAGTGCAGTAGCGATACCTTTTTCACCACGGTAGTCGAGAGCAACCACACCACAGTCGCTCAACGGCAACTGCAATTCACCCTGACACTGCTGACGGGCAATCTTACCTGTCACGGAGCGGTCTACCTTGTTGGTCAACCAGTCCTTGCAGGCTACGGCTTCCAATTGCAGCACGCGGCGCAAATATTCATTCAGTTTGGTGACATCGTAAGAAACGTTTTCATAGTGACGTTCTACAGTCTTGTCTACCATATAAGTTTTCGGAGAAGAACCGAACATCTGGTCTACGGCCAGGTCGAACGGACGGACACCGTCAGCCTGTTCGAAGGCAAAGCGATGGTCGCCGGTTGTTTCACCTACCACGTACATCGGGGCACGTTCACGGTCGGCAATCTTGCGTACATGTTCGATGGCTTCGTCTTCAATCAGCAAGCCCATACGTTCCTGTGATTCGTTGGCGATGATTTCCTTGGCCGACAAGGTTTCGTCACCGATAGGCAGTTTGTCCATGTGAATCAGACCACCGCAGTCTTCCACCAGCTCAGACAGACAGTTCACGTGTCCGGCAGAACCGTGGTCGTGGATAGACACAATTGGGTTCACATCTTCCTCACACAGGGCACGTACCACGTTGTAGGCACGTTTCTGCATTTCGGCGTTGGCACGCTGGATGGCGTTCAGCTCGATACCAGAAGAGTAACGTCCGGTATCTACAGAAGAAACGGAACCACCTCCCAGACCAATGCGGTAGTTATCACCACCGAGTACGACGATTTCGTCACCAGCTTCCGGAGTTCCTTTCAGGCAGTCACGCTGTGTGCCGTAACCTACACCTCCTGCCAGCATGATGACTTTGTCGTAAGCATATTTTTCGTTGTTTTCTTCGTGTTCGAAAGTCAGTACAGAACCACAAATCAGCGGCTGTCCGAACTTGTTACCGAAGTCGGAAGCACCGTTGGAAGCCTTGATCAGAATCTGTTCTGGAGTTTGGTACAGCCATTTGCGCACCGGCAGGATGTTTTCCCAGTCGCGTCCTTCGTCTGTGCGCGGATAAGAAGTCATGTACACGGCAGTTCCGGCAATCGGCCAAGAACCTTTACCACCACCCATACGGTCGCGGATTTCACCACCTGTACCGGTAGACGCACCGTTGAACGGTTCTACAGTAGTCGGGAAGTTGTGTGTTTCCGCTTTCAGTGAGATGACGGTCTTGATATCTTTAATAATGAAGTAATCAGAAGTAGAGTGATCGGCCGGAGCGAATTGTTCTACCACCGGACCTTCGGCAAAGGCTACGTTGTCTTTGTAAGCCGAGATAATCTTGTTAGGATTTTCCTGTGTAGTTTTCTTGATCATCTGGAACAGAGAAGACTCCATTTCCTGTCCGTCGATGATGAACGTACCACCGAAAATTTTGTGGCGGCAGTGTTCAGAGTTAATCTGTGCGAAACCGAATACTTCCGAGTCAGTCAGTTTGCGGCCCAGGTCTTTTTCTACCTTCATCAGGTAGTCCATTTCTTCGCGTGACAGCGCCAGACCTTCCTTTTCGTTGTATTCTTCCAGGTTTTCGATGTATATGATAGGCTGCGGTTTGATGTCTACCGTGAAAATTTCCTGATCCAGTCCGTGGTACATACGTTGCAGCATCGGGTCATGGTCAGCGTTCTCATCCTTTACCGGGAAATATTCCTCGATACGGCGGATGCCTTTGAGACCCATGTTTTGGGTGATTTCTACTGCATTTGTACTCCAGGGGGTAATCATTTCACGACGTGGACCGATGAACCATCCTTTCAGGTTGTCTTCATTTTCCACAGTAGCGTCGCTGTAAAGCCAGCATAGTTTCTTGACGTCTTCAGCATTCAGCTCCTGATTGCATTCTGTGGCAATCACACTGTTTGTGGGTGTTCTGAAAAATAGAATCATAGCACTTGTATGTTATAATGAAAATTCAATGCGCTTTAAAAGTGGTACAAAGGTAGAGAAAATCCTCGGAATTACGAAGAAAAATAAAAGTTATCACAGAATATGCCTATCTTTGCACCTTAAATCAAAAAACTCTTTCTATTTATGTGGTTACAATTACTGTTTGTGTTACTGGCAATTATTGTCGGAGCGCGTGTAGGCGGCATTGGTCTGGGAGTCTTTGGAGGCTTGGGGCTGGCCGTACTTACCTTTATCTTTGGTCTTGAACCCACCACTCCCCCTATTGATGTGATGCTGATGATTGTGGCAGTGATTGCAGCTGCCGGTTGCATGCAGGCTGCCGGAGGATTGGATTTGATGGTGAAATGGGCAGAGAAAATCTTGCGTCGCCATCCTCAGCGTATCGCGCTGTTGAGTCCGCTGGTGACTTACCTCTTTACCTTCTTTGCCGGAACGGGGCATGTGGCCTATTCCGTACTTCCGGTCATTGCCGAAGTGGCTCGTGAAACGGGAATTCGTCCGGAACGCCCGATGGGGATTGCTGTCATTGCTTCCCAGCAGGCTATTACTGCCAGTCCTATTTCTGCGGCTACGGTGGCCCTGTTGAGTATGCTGGCCGGATATGACATTACCTTGTTTGATATTTTGAAGATTTCTATTCCTTGCACCTTGGTAGGCGTACTGGTCGGTGCGCTCTATTCCATGCGGGTAGGCAAGGAGCTGAAAGATGATCCTGTATATCAGGCACGCTTGAAGTCGGGCGAACTGGCGGGTGCCAATTATTGTACGGCTGAGGTGGCCAATCCTGGCAAGGCGCTGACCTCCGTACTGCTGTTTTTAGGTGCTACGGTAGGCATTGTGCTGTTTGGCTCCATAGACGGTCTTCGTCCGTCGTTTCAGACTTCTGAGGGCGTAGTGGTGATGCAGATGGCACACATCATTGAAGTGCTCATGCTGTCGGTAGCTGCACTGATTCTGCTGCTGACCGGTACCAGTGGGATGAAGGCCGCCAAGAGTTCGGTCTTCAATGCGGGTATGCAGGCAGTTGTGGCCATTTTCGGTATTGCGTGGATGGGCGATACTTTTATCTCGGGCAACATTGCCGTCATCAAGGAAAATATATTCGGTCTAGTGACCGATATGCCATGGCTTTTCGGTATTGCGCTTTTTGTCATGTCCATCCTGCTGTTCAGTCAGGCGGCAACCATCCGTGCCTTGCTTCCTTTGGGTATGGCGCTGGGCATTTCGCCCTATATGCTGATTGCCCTCTTTCCGGCAGTCAACGGGTATTTTTTCATCCCGAATTATCCGACGGTGGTGGCAGCCATCAATTTTGATACCACGGGTACCACCCGCATCGGAAAATACGTGCTGAACCATTCTTTCATGATGCCAGGACTGATTTCTACCATTGTGGCGGTAGGGCTGGGCATTCTGGCTGTACTCTTTGTGTGATAGAAATTCGCAAACCTCTCTTTGTTGAGGAAAGAGCGGGCTTGCCTGTTTTATGTTTCCCTGACTGGAAACGTATGTTTCTCATGGCGGAACCCTACGTTTCCCGACAGGGAAACATACGTTTTTGTGCCGGGAGACGTAAAAAATGCAGAAATGTCTTCCCATTATCCCTGTTAGGGTTTCTTAAATTGTTGTTTTTTCAGATAGCCTCTTAATGATAATCGTATAAAAATGTAGGTACTTTCGTAAAAAAGTAGCATCTTTGCAGTATGAATTGGATTGAACAGGTTACTATACTTGATTTGTTGCTGAAGGGATTGATTATCGGCATTGTCGTGTCTGCTCCTTTGGGACCGGTCGGTGTGCTCTGTATTCAGCGTACGTTGAACAAAGGGCGCTGGTTTGGTTTCGTGACGGGAGTCGGGGCGGCATTAAGTGATATTTGCTATGCGTTGATTACGGGATACGGAATGAGTTTCATGGACGAACTCATCCTGAAGCATCATATTTTTCTTCAGGTGGTGGGCAGCATCATGTTGCTGGCTTTTGGTATCTATACCTTCCGCAGTAATCCGGTGAAGTCACTTCGTCCGTCTTCAGGTACGCGCGGAACGTATCTGCACAATTTTGTAACGGCATTTTTTGTTACCCTGTCCAATCCCTTGATTATTTTCCTGTTCATCGGTCTGTTTGCCCGTTTCTCGTTTGTCATGCCGGGCAGTCCCATTGGTTTCCAGTTAGTGGGTTATCTGGCCATTATCCTGGGCGCATTGGGCTGGTGGTTCAGCATTACTTATTTTGTCAATAAAGTACGTTCACGATTTAATTTGCGCGGCATCTGGGTGCTCAATCGCATCATCGGTGTCGTGGTCATGATAGCGGCGGTGGTGGGAATCGTCCTGGCCATTGCCGGCAAATCTTTTTCTTGATAGGATATGTATATTTCTCAACAACTTAAAAAAAAGAATATCGCCGAATACCTGCTGTATATGTGGCAGGTGGAGGACTTGATCCGGGCCAACGGCTGCGACATGGAGCGCATCCGGAAGAATATCATCGAACCTTATCCGGCCACCGACGGGCAGAAAGAGGAACTGGCCCGCTGGTATGAAGACTTGATTAACATGATGCAGCAGGAGGGAGTGCTTGAAAAGGGACATGTGCAGATTAACAAGAACATCATCGTCTGGCTGACCGACCTGCACCTGCGCTTGTTGCGTTCGCCTAAATTCCCGTATTACAGTGCGGCGTATTACAAGGTACTTCCTTTTATTGTGGAACTGCGTGCCAAGGGTGGCGACAAGGACGTGCCTGAACTGGAGACTTGCTTCGATGCCATGTATGGGGTACTGATGCTGAAATTGCAGAAGAAGGAAATCAGCGAAGAAACCATGAAGGCGGTGAAGGCCATCAGTGATTTGCTGGCGATGCTGGCCGGATATTATATTAAGGATAAGGAAGGCGATTTGGAACTGGATTAAAACATCACAGAAAATGAAAAAGATATTAGTGACGGGAGCCAACGGACAGTTGGGTAATGAAATGCGTCTGCTGGCAGAAGAACACAAGAATTTTGAGTATTTCTTTACTGACGTGGCAGAGCTGGACATCTGCGACGAGCAGGCAGTAATAGATTTCGTTTCGACTCATCAGATTGATGTGATTGTGAACTGTGCGGCTTATACGGCAGTCGACAAGGCAGAGGACAACGTGGAACTCTGTGACAAACTGAATCATGTGGCTCCGGGCTATCTGGCCAAGGCAGCACAGAGTCGCAACGGCTGGCTGGTGCAGGTGTCTACGGATTATGTGTTCGACGGCACAGCACATATTCCTTATAAGGAAGAAGATACACCGTGTCCGAATTCCGTATATGGCTCTACCAAGCTGGCTGGTGAGCAGGAAGCGTTGAAGCAGTGTCCTAATACGATGGTGATTCGTACGGCATGGCTGTATTCTACGTTTGGCAACAATTTCGTAAAGACCATGATTCGCTTGGGCCAGGAGAAAGAAGCGCTGGGAGTTATCTTCGACCAGATTGGTACGCCGACCTATGCACGCGATTTGGCTCAGGCCATTTTTGTGGCTCTGGAGAAGGGTATCGTGCCGGGTATTTATCATTTCAGCAACGAAGGAGTCTGCTCCTGGTATGATTTTACCAAGGCTATCCATCGTCTGGTGGGTATCACCACTTGCCATGTGTCTCCGCTTCACACAGAGGACTATCCTACGAAAGCCTGTCGTCCGCACTATTCTGTGCTCGACAAGACCAAGCTGAAGAAAACCTACGGCGTGGAAGTGCCTTACTGGATGGACAGTCTGGCAGAATGTATTGAAAAATTAAAACAATAAATATGGCAAATCAGGAAATAGCAAGAAGACGAACATTTGCGATTATCGCGCATCCGGATGCCGGTAAAACCTCGTTGACAGAAAAGCTGTTGCTTTTCGGTGGACAGATTCAGGTGGCCGGAGCCGTGAAATCAAACAAGATAAAGAAAACCGCCACGTCCGACTGGATGGACATCGAAAAGCAGCGTGGTATTTCGGTCACTACCTCCGTGATGGAGTTTGACTACCATGACTATAAGATTAATATCCTCGATACACCGGGGCACCAGGATTTTGCCGAAGATACGTATCGTACCTTGACAGCAGTGGACAGTGTAATCATTGTGGTGGACGGAGCGAAGGGTGTGGAAACACAGACCCGTAAGCTGATGGAAGTCTGCCGTATGCGTAACACGCCGGTGATTATCTTCGTCAACAAGATGGACCGTGAGGCTAAGGACCCGTTCGATTTGCTGGATGAACTGGAGGAAGAACTGGTTATCAACGTGCGCCCGCTGACGTGGCCGATTGAGAGTGGTCCGCGTTTCAAGGGTGTGTACAACATTTACGAGCAGAAACTGAACCTTTTCCAGCCTTCCAAGCAGGTGGTGACGGAGAAGGTGGAAGTGGACATCCATACAGAGGATTTGGACAACCACATCGGTGCGCCGCTGGCGGAGAAACTGCGCGGCGAACTGGAGCTGATTGACGGGGTCTATCCGGAATTCAGCGTCGGCGACTACCTGAAAGGGGAACTGGCTCCGGTGTTCTTCGGGTCGGCATTGAACAACTTCGGGGTGCAGGAACTGCTCGACTGCTTTGTGGAAATCGCACCCAGCCCGCGTCCGGTGCAGGCGGAAGAGCGCGAGGTGCAGCCGGAAGAACCTAAGTTCACCGGTTTCGTGTTCAAGATTACGGCCAACATCGACCCGAACCACCGTTCGTGCGTGGCTTTCTGCAAGGTATGTTCCGGAAAGTTTACCCGTAACACGCCCTACCTGCACGTGCGCCACAACAAGACCATGCGTTTCTCTTCGCCCACGCAGTTCATGGCACAGCGCAAGACGACGGTCGATGAGGCCTGGGCTGGCGATATTATCGGTTTGCCGGATAACGGTACGTTCAAGATTGGTGATACGCTGACCGAAGGCGAACTGCTGCACTTCAAGGGATTGCCCAGCTTCTCTCCGGAAATGTTCAAGTACATCGAGAATGCCGACCCGATGAAGACCAAGCAGCTGAACAAGGGCATCGACCAGCTGATGGACGAAGGGGTGGCACAGCTGTTTGTCAACCAGTTCAACGGGCGCAAGATTATCGGTACGGTGGGCCAGTTGCAGTTTGAGGTTATTCAGTACCGCTTGGAGAACGAATACAATGCGAAGTGCCGCTGGGAACCGTTGAGCTTGTATAAAGCCTGCTGGATTGAAAGCGATGATCCAGCTGAACTGGAAGCTTTCAAGAAACGTAAGTATCAGTATATGGCGAAAGACCGTGACGGACGCGATGTGTTCCTGGCCGATAGCGGTTATGTGCTTCAGATGGCACAGATGGATTTTAAGCACATTAAATTCCACTTCACTTCGGAATTCTAAAAAGAACCAAATAAAAGAAAGAAAAGCTGCTGTTTCTCAGCGGCTTTTTCTTTTTATGTAGATATAGGTTTCACTCATATTTTCTTTTTCTTTCTTGTTACTTGGTGCTTTTTTTGTTACCAGTTTGTTACTCGGATTGTCTAAGATTTGTTATCTTTGTAATGGGTAATAAACATAAAACAAAACAGCAATGGGAAAGAAATTGTCTACAAAGGCTAAAGAACCTATCAGGTTACGAACAAAAAGACTGTCTAACGGTAACCTTTCTATTTATCTTGATTTTTATCGAAACGGGGTTCGTGAATATGAGTTCCTGAAACTATACCTTATTCCAGAGAAGAATAAGGGTGATAAGATGCAGAATGAAGAGACACTCAGGACTGCTAACGCTATAAAAGCACAAAGGATTGTAGCACTCCAGAATGAGGAGTACGGATTTTCTATGGGGAATAAGGCGAAGGTGAATTTTATAGAATACATGAGATTCCAGGCGGAAAGCTACCATGAGAAGGAAAGTATTGCTTATAGCGGAAGTGTTAAAGCTACAATTGGCCACCTGATTCAATATAAAGGGGATAAAATTACATTGAAACAAGTCGATAAGAATTTCCTTTTGGGATTCATTGATTATCTGGATAAGGTGAAAAGCAGAAGGGGAATACCATTGTCGGAAGCGTCCAAGACATTATATTATGATGTTGTTTCAATAGCATTGAATAAGGCGGTGAAAGATGGAGTCATACCTATGAATCCAGCCAGCAAGATACCTTATAATGACCGTCCACAGCCAGGTAAGGGTACCAAGCAATATTTGACATTTGAAGAGGTGAAGACTTTGATTAGCACTCCATGCAAGTACGATGAACTAAAAAGGGCTTTTTTGTTTGCATGTTTTTGCGGATTGAGGTACAGTGATGTCAAAGGCTTGGTATGGGAGAAAATTCATAGGGTTACTGACAGTTTGTATCAAATAGAAATTCAGCAGCAAAAAACAGGTGAAACGTTATATTTGCCCCTTTCTGACAATGCTATGCAATGGTTGCCGGTTAAAACGGAGCCAGGAGCAACCAGTACGAAAGTGTTTAACTTGCCTAATAGTACAACAACCGTTGAGAAATACCTTGGGATATGGGCAAAAGATGCCGGAATAAATAAGCATGTAACGTTTCATGTGGCTCGCCATACGAATGCTACTTTGATGCTTTACTTTGGAGCGGATATATATACTGTTTCTAAACTTCTTGGTCATACTAACGTAAGGACAACTCAGGTATACGCTAAGATAGTTGATGAGAATAAGCGTAAGGCTGTGAATTTAATACCTGTTGTTAACGAATAAATTCAATATATCATGGATGGTGAAATAAGAGTGTTTGGGTATGAATTGATGAATTATCTTTACTGTAATCCATTTATATCAGATGAGGAATTGTATAAATGCGTTTATAGATTGACTGATAGATTCTGTGAACTAGATATCGCAATATTGACGAGCGAAATAGACGAATGGGCTTTAGATAGCATGCACGATCCTTATGACAAATTTCATTTAGTTCAAGATGTATGTAATAGGGTTAAAGCTTTGATTTCTGCAGGTGATAATGGAACTTACAGACCACTTTTAACGATATTGACAGAGAAGGATATGAACGATTTAAGGGTAGTTTATGATTGTTGCAGTATCTTGATAGAAGGTGAGTATACTTTTGGAGAGTCTGGAGAAGGTCTTAATCCTACTATTAAAGGAAAGGAAAAGGGGGCAACTCTATTGAAACCTATATATGAGAAATATAAGGATTTTAGTCTAGAAGTGAAAATTGAGGCATGTCATCCAAACTCTATAGGAAAGCAAGGTTACAGGCGTCTCTTTTATTTAGATAAGGTTCTTGAATTATGGGAAAAAGATGCAGAACCTTTTATGAGGCTTTTCGGCCAAACCAACGATAGCAAAGTGGAAACTGTATCTTTGCCTGATGAGCTTGATACAGATGAAGCTAAGAAATTGTTTTCATGTATCCAATGGTGTAAAAAAGATGGTAACTTATATAAATGGGCTGGATCATTGGCTTTATTCGGGTATTTCGTGGATAAAACAAGCGATTATTTAGGAATCAGGCCAAGCAATAACAGGATTCCCTGGAAAAAATACAGAATAGCATTTCAAATGAAAGATACAGATACAGCAGAACAGGCTGTTAATGACTATAAGAACAAACAAAAAAATGAACCAGAAGGATTTCTTGAGATAAAAAGACTATGTCATTAGTGGATATAATTTATACTTAATCTAAGACCTTATGTTGCCCTCATGTTAACCTGACATGAGGGCTTTTTATTTCTCTTCTTTCCGATATTTGCCATGTAATTACAAAGCAATGGGTAAAGCGCATTCCCGGTTTATTAATATTTTAATATATGGTAAATATGTCAGAAGAATTAAGAGAACAGTTAGACAGAATTGAAAGATACAGCCTGTTGGCTGCAAAGAATGTACTATGCCTTGATGATGTCGCTATACTGACAGGGTTGAGTAAAAGCCATCTATATAAGCTCACATGTAATCACCAGATACCGCATTATAAGCCAAATGGTAAACAAATCTATTTTGACCGTTTGGAGATAGAATCTTGGATGAAGCAGAATAGGATAGCAACCGATGACGAGATAGAACAGAAGGCTGCCAATTATTTGGTGAAATGTAGAATCTAAAAAAACAAATCATGGAAGAATTGGAAAGGAGTAGTTTTACATTCTATCTTTCTTTTGAAAAAGCTATCTCTAAGCTTGATGATAACAATCAATTGATAGTATATAGAGCTATTAGCCGGTATAGTTTATTTGGGGAAATTCCTCAGGTGGATGGATTCGCTGCTATTGCTTGGGAGTTGATTAAGCCAATACTCGATAAAAGTCGTATTCGTTCAATAAACGGGACCAAAGCCAAAGGAAAATCAAAGCCCAATCTTATCGGAAATCAGAATGCAGTATCAAAGAACGAAGCAAAAACGAAGCTAAAACAAAGCAAAAACGAAGCAAAAACGAAGCGAGATAGAGATAGAGATAAAGATAGAGATAGAGATAGAATAAATATAGAAACTAAAGTTTCTAATGGTGCGGACAAATCTACAAGATTTGTTCCTCCCTCTCTCATAGATGTACAAGAGTATATTCAGAAAAATAATTATTCGGTTGACGCATTAACCTTTATAGACTTTTACACCTCCAAAGGATGGATGGTTGGCTCGAACAAGATGAAAGATTGGAAAGCTGCTGTAAGAACATGGCAGCGGAAATATAGAAACACAGGAAACACTTCTGATATTGGAGTAGTCCTTAAAGATAATTCACCGGATAAATACAAGAAAGGGTGGTAAAAGGTATGGAAGTAGAAGTAATATACGGTCAGATTATCGCAAAGGCTAACCACTATCAAGCCGTACCTGGAAAACTTGGTACAAAGCGGATTATCAAGGATGAAAAGATAAGAACGTATGAGCGTTCTTTTGCCCAACAATGCAAGATATACCGAAATAGGGGCATTTCAAGCCGTTTCCGTTTGTTTGTGCGTGTGTTTCACAGTTCGGTACGTTTCGACCTTGATAATAGCCTGAAAACGCTTTTAGACTGCTTGCAGATGGTTGGAGCCATAACGGACGATAAACTATGCTTCCAGATTGAAGCGGAAAAGAAAATAGACAAATATCACCCCCGGATAGAGTTTGCTATTCTGGAGGTGAACGAGCAGAAACAATTATTTACTAACAATTTAAATTTTTGAGGTATGAAAGAAGATTTTATTGATTGGTTAATTGAGAATCCGCAAGAAATACCCGCGGCAGTAAAAATGCGAAGAGAAAAATATGGAATTCATGACGCACAAGCTTTTGAAGCTGCCATTGAAACTCGGAAAAGACACTTAGAACCTGCTAACACCAAAGGTATTATCGAAATGATTAATTCCGGAACACGGGCTATTGCAGGAGATGATTACAATTTCGGTATCGCCTCCTTAGAGCAACAACTTACTTCAAATGAAGATGTAGCTGAAATGGTAAAAATGATTAATCAAGGGACATCCGACATTTTAGAAAATCCGGGAATATCTTCAAATGAGGCAATAGCCCTTGGCAGGTTGAAACGGGAAGTGAAAAGATTTTGATTCATCTCCGGGACAGAGTTCACTCTTTTGGAGGTAAATGAACAGGAACAATTATTTGGCTTTTAAAATTTTTAGAGTATGAGAAAAGATTTATTACATGCCATCGCAAATCTGGCAAGTACACAGGGTTACAAGAAAGCTAAAGAAGCTATCGAAAAATGGGATAAGGAAACAGATGTGGATAGATATTGGGCCATGCGTATTGCCAACATTGCAGCAGATGAAAAATTGGGTATCCAGGCTGCAAGGCACGCTATTGATAACCCTGATCAATGGGATTGCAGAACAGAATCCGAAAAGATGGCAGATTCGATTTTGGGATATAACGCCCACTTTGACCCGGATTACAGAGATAACTCGTATGATGATGGGATTATACACACAAGCGGCGGCTGTTATAGGAAGAGTGCTCCGGCAACTGAGAAGGAATGTAGCAATATTGCTGATATGATTAACGCAGACACTAAAGCGATTCTAAAGCATCCAGACATGGGGGAATACCAAGCAATCGAGCATGAGCGTTTTATGAAAGGAAATTAATTCATTCCGGGCAGGTTTGCCATAGCGGAGAATCTGCCCGGTTTCTAAAGTAGATTTTTTTAGAAATGGTAGGAAGAAGAAAAGGAACAGAAAAGACAGGCGGACGCAAAGCCGGAACGCCTAATAAGGTGACAGGAACGGTTAAAGAGTGGATAGTTTCTATTATTGACGGGAACAGAAAGCAGTTTGAGGACGATCTGGAAAAGCTGGAACCGGGTGAACGTGTTCGGGTAATATCCAATCTCCTGCAGTATGTCACTCCAAAGATGCAAAGTTCATCACCTGCAGAAATGTTGGAGGCTGAATACAAGAAGTTGGAGGAACTGTTAGAAAATGCCCCCGATGAGGCTATTAATAAGATTGTAGAACGCATAGAAGGACTGAAATATGAATCAGGAAGAACGGAAACAAAAGATTGATTCTATACTGGAAGAAGTCAAACGACACGGGCGAATGTCCGGCAACGGTATCCCTATTGAGTTGTGGATAGATGCGCAGGACGGTAAGCCGGGCGACCCTGCATTTGAAGAATGGCTAAAGTGTTGTACAGAAGCCGTGGACGATTACGAAGCCATGACGGGAAAGAAAGACCGTGATTCTGTATTTGCCGAATATGTACACAAATATGGACGGAGAGAAAAGAATATTCAATAAAAACAAAAGACTAAATATTATGAATAGAGTATTTATTATCGGTGGACGGTCATACAATGTTTCTGACCCCACAATAGAGAAATTAAGTTTAGCAGGGAAACACCTGGAAAAAGAGATTAATAAAGCAAGCGGTAAAGATACATTCGAAGAAATATTCAATAACATGTCCAAAGAAACGCTTTGTAAAGCCCTGTCATGCTTGATTTCCGGTGATTTATCTTTAGTTGATGAATTATCCATCGGAGAAAAGAATGAGCTTGTAGAGGCTCTAAGTTTAATTTATACTGGACTTGAAAATAGTTGTGTAAAGCTATTTAAGATAGCAGATTCGATATGTAGATTAGCAGCAAAACCTAAAGAATGAAAGTTGATATAGATTTCCCAGGTTTGGAAAAGTTCTTGGCAGAAGCTGAGAATGAAATCAAGCAGGGTATGATTGAAGCGGCACATGAGGGAGTAGATTTTGCGAGAACACATGGGGAATACAAAAATCATACCCATAACCTTCGCAGTGCACCCGGTGCCGCGGTTGTGATGGATGGCGAAATAGTTGACATGTACATTCCGGCAGAAAGTGGACACCAGAAAGCCAAGGAGAAAACGGAAAACCTTTTGCTTTATGGTAAACGCCCAAAGAACGGAATAATACTTGCAGATGGAATGGAGTACGCCTCCTTCGTTGAGTCCAAGGGGTACGATGTGCTTTCCGGTGGTGCTCTTCATACAGAGGCTGAGGCACAAAAGAAGTTCAGTAAATAACGTAAAATTTATTCAGGATGGCAGGATTAAGATTCAATATTGACGCAGACCTTACACGGTTTAGCCAATTAGTAAAAAAAATACAGGAAACAAGAAAGGAGCTGGAGAAGCTTTCTAAATCATCTCCTAAATATGATAAGCTATACGCTGAGTTCAAAAGGATAAAGTTAGAGTTGGAAACCATGCAGAAAAAGTTTGCTGAGATTCAGGCAGCTTTAGCTCAGGTGGATTTGGCTAAAGGAGTTGTAGAAAGTTCCAAGAAAATCAGAAAACAGACAGATGAAGCAAGCGAAACTATAAAACATTATGCTGATTCATTGAACGGAGTAAGGGAGCAGCTTAAGCAAGTAACCAATGATATAAACTCCATGTCAGAGGCTCAAAGGAAATCATCTTCTGGCGAAAACGCAGTCAAACAGTATGCCGGCCTGAAAGCACAACTTAAAGTAGCTTCGGATGAAATGAGAGGATTCGCCAAAGAGCAAGAGAATATAATCAAGATACAGCAAGCTTCTGACGGTTCTTTGACACAGCTAAGGAGACAGCTATCTTTGCTTACAGGTCAATACGATAACTTATCAAGAGATTTGCGTTCAGGAGCTACTGGAAAGGAATTAATTATCCAGATACAGGCTGTGACTAAAGAACTAAACGAAGCGGAACAGGCTTCGGGCAGATTCTATCGGAATGTGGGTAATTATGCTTCCGGGTGGAACGGATTGAACGTACAGGTACAGCAACTGGCAAGAGAACTCCCTTCTTTGGCGGTAAGCATGAACACGTTCTTCCTGGCGATTTCAAATAACTTGCCTATGTTGATTGATGAAATCAAACTGGCAAAGGATAGATTGGCAGAACTGAAAGCTGAAGGCAAGGAAGGAACACCAGTATGGAAGCAGCTTACGAAATCATTATTAAGTTGGCAAACAGCCTTAGTAGTTGGCATTACTTTACTTTCATCTTATGGCTCAGAAATTGCTGATTGGGTGAAGGGATTGTTTAAGGCGAAAGAGAATATTGATATACTCAAAGAATCTTTGAAAGCTTATAATGAGACCATTCTTGAGGGTCGAAAGGCGGCTCAAGACCAATTAACAGAGTTACAATTACTCTATGATGCTGCTGTAGATGCAGCCAAAGGTACCGATGAACGCACTAAAGCTGTAAAGAAGTTGAAAGATGAATATCCTGACTATTTCAAAAGTCTGGATAATGAAGTTATTTTAGCCGGGAAAGCGAAATCGGCTTATGATCAATTAACTCAATCTATCATAGCAAATGCCAAAGCACGTGCTTCGATGGATGCCATGACGGAGAATTTTTCAAAGATTATAGACCTGGAACCACAAATTAATGCTGAATATTCTCAAATAGAACTGCTAAGAAAAGAATATGCAAAGCTACAGGAAACCATAAAGAAGGTAGAATCTCAGACTGCAGACCCTATCGCATTAAAGGGGAATCAGCAGTTAACAGCTTTGAGAGCTGAGGCCACTGGCATAATGGATGATATAGTAGAGCGTGAAGAAAAAATAGCAAAAATTCGTTCTGAAATATACGCTCTTAATAAACGTAATGCAGAGATAGAAAACGATATCAACATTTCAGATTTACTTTTTAACCCCAATCGAGAATCATCGAAGAAAGGTAAAGATAATAAGAGCGTGCAATATCTGGATTCCTACCAGCAGAAGAAGGCCATTCAAAAGGCGGAACAGGATATACAAGATTCAATAACCGAAAGTCAGCTTAACGCACAGAAGGCGGTTATAGCCCTTATGGAGGACGGCAACGCCAAGGAATTGGCTCAGATTAATGCCAACTATGATGCAAAGGTTAATGAAATCCGTAAACGTGAAAGAGAACTTTTACAGACACTTCAAAATGCTGAGTATGAGCAATGGAAGCAGGATAACCCCGACTATAAGAAGAAGGGACTACAGTTCGTCCCCACTGTGACAACCCTTCCGGCGGATCAGCAGGCTGGATTTGATAAGGAATACTCAAATGCCTACCAACAACAGCAGAATGATACAGCTAAATTACTCTCCAATGTACTCGCCAAATATCGTGATTTTGCAGCCCAAAGAGAAGCGATAGAACAGCAGATGAATGATGATATATCTTTCCTGCAAAAACAACGCACAGAAGCCAATTCTGATGAAATTGACCGAGCTATACAAGTAGCCAAGGACAAGGCCAGAGAAGCGGTGAAGGCCGTAACGGATGAGGAGAACAAGACTTTGGCCGGTCAGGACAACGCTTTCCTGAAGATGCTCTTCGGGGACGTTTCACAGATGGCGTTCTCCGACCTTTCCGGCCTTATATCACAGGCAAGACAGCTTCAGGACTATCTTTCCGGGAATGGAAACAAAGAAGGAATAACATTCATTTCTTCCGAACAACTGAAAGCTATTGAGGAAAGTCCTGCAGAACTTGAAAAATTAAAGAAAGCACTGGATCATTTGTTGGGAACCAGCAAGAAAAGTGATTTCGAGAAGATATTTGACAAATTCAAAAAAGGCTTTGCAGATTTGCAAAGCGCAAAAGGTTTTAAAGGCATATCTGGAGCGATAGGAACCATATCAGGAGCTGCAGGCGATGCAGCAGGAAAACTTTCAGAAATGTTTGACACGATGGGAAATACAGCCGTAGCGGATGCTTTGAGCGGAGTTCAGCAGGTCATGAATGCTGTATCAAACATAGGCCAAGGATTCGCCAAAGGGGGTATAGTTGGCGGTATAGCAGCAGCTGTAGGAGAAGCTGTAAATTTCATAGGACAGGCATTTTCAGCCAACCAACGACATAAGGAGGCTCTTAAAGAAATAATGAATGAAACAATTTCCCAACAAAGGGAGTATAATCTTCTTTTATTGGAGCAGAATCTTCTTTATGAAAAGGCAAGTACTATATTTGGAACTGATTCTTATTCTAAAGCCAAAAATGCAGTCAATGTCCTAAAAGATGCTATTGCTGATTTGAATAGCGAAATAGCAGGAACCATAGATCAGCAAAATAAGTTTTCATACAAGGACACAGAAAGTTTATTTTGGAATAAGATACTGAACAACTCATATACCCAACTAAAAGATAGTTATTCCGGTCTCGCTGATATTGAAATAAAAACTGGGCATAAGAAAACCGGTCTTTTCGGTTGGGGTAAAGGTAAAGATATTTACAGTTCTATTTTAGACGTTTATCCTGATTTGATTAACGCTAACGGAGAATTTAACAAGGAGCTGGCCGAAACGGTTATAAATACCCGTGAAATGTCAGAAGAAGATAAGGCCGCCTTACAGAATATGATTGATTTGGCTGAGACTGCGGAAGAAGCGTTTGAATCACTGAATGACTATATGACTGATATTTTCGGAGATTTGGGGGTCAGCATGTCAAATGCTTTAGTAGATGCTTTTAAAAATGGAACAGATGCTGCAGAAGCTTTTTCTCAGTCTGTATCAGATATGTTGGAAACAATGGCTCAGCAAATGGTTTACTCTGTAACATTGTCTCCATTACTGGAAGAGGCTCAAAACGAAATGATGGAAGTAATGAAGAATACGAATCTTACTGATGAACAAAGGTTCAAGCAATGGACAAATATTCTTAACGGCCTTGTAGGTGATGCTGTGGAACAGCAACAGATTGCCAATAGTTTGTATGAAGCTTACCAGCAGGCAGCAGAACAGCAAGGATTTGAAATTTTTCAGACTGACAGCACTCAACAGCAACAAGCATCCGGTAAAAGCTTTACAACCATGTCGCAGGATACGGCCGACGAGTTGAACGGTCGGTTTACAGCCTTGTATGAGTCAAATTTGAGGATTGAGGCAACCGGACAACAACAGGCTGCAGCTGTGAACCAGCTTTGCAGTTACATAAGCTCTCTGAACATTCAATCAACAGGGATATACAACATTGCTGATGAATCACGTACCATACTGGCTAACTCTTACCTGGAACTGCAGGAAATACGGGAGAATACGGGAGAAATAATCAAGCCAATAAAGAACATATCCAGTAAAATAGATAATATAGAGCGTAAAGTACAATATCTATAAAAATGAGAAAGAAACCTCAAACCTCGTTTGAAACAAACAAGCCTTTTACACTCCGTGTCCTTTATTCTGGGCATGGGGTGTATGAGACTATTTTTTCATATCAGGGAATAAGCCTTTTTCAGCCACTTTCAGACCAGCAGTATAGAGAATATCGGAAGTTATGCTATTTGCGTCCTATAGAGGCTAAAAACTACCTTTTGGACTTGATATGCTTTGAACGCACCCCATACAAAAGGAGCGATTTTGAATTTTTTGGTAAGGATGAGGCTCCCACAAAAGAAATGATAGCACTTTGGCAGGAGATAGAAAAGGTTATAGACTGATTTATACGCCCTAAAACCATATTAGGCAGATTTCAGCCGATTTGCTTACACCAGTATGGCATTTATGGAACTCAACGCAATTTTGCGTTTACCCCCTCCCCGATAACATTATTAACGGTAGCTGAACATAACATTATTACGGTCAGGTCGGAACACTCTTCCGTGCAGAAGACGAAAGCCATAGGTCAAAAATGACCATTGGAGCAAATCTGCCTTACATCATTGATAGAGTTTCCAAAATAGTACCTCCTTACAGGGTGTCCGTCAAATGGACATCATCAAAGGAGTCTTTTTTTTGTCGACCCCTGTAATATATCGGTCAGGTACGAAGATTATTCGTACTATTTTTTAATGTATCATGTGTATTATTTCTAAGCGTATCGATACGATACAATACTTAAATTATTGATATTAATGTAGTTATACTGTATTGTAACCGATACACTCGATACGTTCTACTGTCCCATTGTCCCACGTGTCCCATATCTCTAAAAGTGGGACAAAACGACTTAACTTATTGATAATATAATAGTTATCTGTCCCGGAAGTGGGACACTCCGATAATTACAGAAGTGGGACGGTACACCTTACTCAACCTTGATATTTATTTCTTTTCCGCAGTGGGGACAAGTGAGGGAAAGACCGTCTTTCTTTGGTTGCTCGAATAATTCCGTTATATCACACCCTATTGCAGTAGCTATACGCTCAAGCACTTCTACTGATGGATTGCCGTTTATGTGCTGGCTCAATCCAGTAGGTGTTATCTCCATTCTTTTAGCCACTTCACGAACTTCTAAACCATGTTCTTTAATTGCTTTCTTAATATTCAAACTCATAGCTTTATTTTTTTTGTTTATGCAAATGTACTTCTAATATCCATAATTAAAGTTATCGCTTTGATTAATAAAAGTTAAACATAAGACAAAACTTTGATTTTATATTGCATAATCAAAGTAATAGCTTTATATTTGCATCATCAAAACAAAGTGATAACTATTAAATATTACATAATATGAGTACACAGAAAAGAAATCAGTTGAAAGAGATTATGAGCCTTGCATGGTCTTTTGTTCGTAAGAACGGTTATACAATGTCAGAAGCTTTAAAGGTGGCGTGGCTGAACATGAAACTGAAAATGCAAATGAAGCAAAAGATTGTACGCTTTTATTATCGTAAAGTTTCAGGCGAAATCAGAGAAGCATTTGGCAGCTTGCAAGAAAACCTATTACCCGAAACAAAAGGTACAGGTAGAAAGACTAATGATACTCTATTTACTTACTTTGATACAGAGCGTGGCGAATACCGTTCTTTCAAGCGTGCTAATTTACTTTCTATTGGCGAACTTAAAGTCACACAATCATGAAAGAAGAATGGAAAGATATTCAGGGTTATGAGGGGGCATATAAAGTATCTAACACAGGTAAAATTATGTCATTAAACTATCATGGAAGCGGTAAGAGTAAAGAGCTTATTTCTAGCAAACCAAAGAAAGGTTATCCTTATGTTGGTTTATGTAAAGGTGGTAAGGTCAAATCATTCAAAGTGCATAGACTTGTTGCTCAAGCTTTTATACCAAATCTGGATAATAAGCCATGCGTAAACCATAAAGACGGTAATAAACATAACAACAATGTGGATAACCTTGAATGGGCAACAGTTCTTGAGAATAATTTGCACATGTATCATGTACTTAATAAACATCCGATGAAAGGCTATAAATTTGATAAAAATAATCTTAGTAAACCCGTATCTCAATTTTATATTTCAGAAGAAGGGTATAAATATCACATAGCAACCTATATTAACATCAAAGCAGCAGCATTAATCAATAACTTATGCGCTCGTTCTATATCTTACTGTTGCAAAGGATATGATAAATATAAGCATGTAGGAGGCTATGTGTGGGAGTATGCAAAAAAAACGAATACAGGTCGTTTAAAGTGGCAAATTTGATAAAGATAGGATGATTATTAACCCGGTGGGGTGGCTTTAACCCATCCCACCACAAAGATACAAAGCTATGGAATTTACAGAAATCGGAGAAAAATTGGGTGGTCTGACAGCAGACCAGGTGTTTAACCTTGCCGAATTCGGCAAAAAGATTCTGGACCATACCGGAATAGTCGGTCTATCGTCCGGGCTGCAGAACCTTGTCAAGGACATATTCAACGCAGAGGATTGGGTATTTGACGAGAACAGGAACACGATAGAGAACCTGATGTGTATCATCGCCGCCACTGACGAGCTTATGGAAAAGTGCTGGGGCGAAAAGAAGACCCCTTTCGGGCTGACGGGTGTTCAGATAGACAATGACTATTTCGGATTAAAGAAAGCTACTGATATTCAAACATTATAGGACTATGGAAACAACAGAGAAAACCGGTAGGGAAATGACACGGGAAGAGAAGAGGGACAATATACTGAAAGAACTGTACGGCTGGAACTATGCGGAACGGACAAAGACCATACCGATAGGTGAGAACACCCATGCCGCCCTATATGTCAAAGGACTGATTCAAGACCTTGAGAGTGCAATGTTCTCGCTCCATGAACTCCTGTATGCAGAAGCGGATAATGACCAGGGAAGAAGGATTACGGATGCAATCAGGCCGGTCAGAGAAATCGTAGACGGGTATTTGGTTGACAGTATAAGCGAAAACATGTCGTTCAGGGATTTTAAGGAGATATGACCATGGAAAAGGATTTGATAAAGAATGACAATGCGGCCAATATCGGCAATGTCCGGATAAGCGATGAGACAAAAGCCCTGCTCCTTTGCAGGGCACGTTTGGGGGACATCTACAACACGGTCGGCAATGTGGTGGAGAAAACGTACAGATGTGACATAGAGGATGAGTTCAAAGGCTTCGAGAATGCTTTCTGGGCATTCGACTGCAAGCTGATGGAAATCATATCCTCCTATATTGACAGGAAACTCATAGACAACAATTTCAAGATGATGTAGCCATGAAGCGTAGATTCAACATCGTGCTGCTGGCGGTAGGATTCCTGCTGCTGATGGCTACAGAAAGCGAAACGGGTGCGAGCAACGTGCTGGGTCTGGGTATGACAGCCTTTTCCGGCTGGAGGCTGGGGCTGTTCGGAAACTGAAGGGGAATGCAATAGAAGGGAGTCACGGAAGCGGCTCCCTTTTCCGTGCCCCTAGGTCGTGATCCGTCGCCTGGGGCATGTGGCTTTGCATAGTATGTAATTGATTTCTCTTTTGAAGTAATGTTTGAAGTTGTTTTTTATTCCTTATATTTGCTGAAGGAAACCCACCATAAACATCAATTTATTGTTGTTTTGTTACTAGTTTGTTACCCGTATCTTTTAACATGGTGGGTTTTCTTTTGATTATTAGTATTATACGTAATTTTGTATACTTCAAGCACATCAAGTTCCATTTCACCAGTGAGTTCTAAGGAAG
>ULXE01047560.1_pt1 | contig 40533 bp, 38 predicted proteins | sample 1961001 | NCBI WGS metagenome assembly ULXE01 (sample SAMEA4835831, study PRJEB28245) | human gut metagenome | biome: gut microbiome; material: fecal sample | place: Denmark | collected 2008
TGCACTTCAGGGAATCATGCCGGATATGACATTCCTCATGGATCTTGACGCCCAGGAGGGAATATCCAGAAAGAAGAACCAGGCTGAACTTGACAGAATGGAGAATGAAAAAATGGAGTTCCATCAGAAGGTCGTGGATGGATACCGCATGCTTGCGGATATGCACACTGAGAGAATAGTGAAGATAGACGCTACTTTACCTATTGATGAGATTCATGGTATAATAGTAGGGTATGTAGAGAAGAAACTTAATCTTTAATATATTTTGATTTTGGATAAGGTCAGAATAGACATACAGAAACAATTAATTGTAAGGGGGTTGGTATATATGATAGATTTCACAGACATAATCGGACATGAGGACATAATACGCCACTTCAAGAGCAGCATTGAGCTGGGTAAGATATCCCAGGGCTACATCATCAATGGCGAGACAGGAAGTGGAAAAAAGACCCTTACCAGGGCGCTGGTCAAGACTCTCCAGTGTGAGGAGGGCGGTACAGAGCCATGTAATCATTGTAAGTCATGTCTTCAGTGTGAGACGGGAAATCAGCCTGATATCGTGTGGGTGACCCACGACAAGCCAAATGTGATCTCGGTTGAGGAGATACGTGATCAGGTAAATTCTGATATTGATATCAAGCCTTATAGCAGCAGATATAAGATATATGTTATAGAGGATGCACAGCTTCTGAATGTGAATGCACAGAACGCTTTGTTAAAGACGATCGAGGAAGCTCCGTCCTATGCAATAATCATACTGCTCACCAACAATCTTGATAAGATGCTTCAGACTATACAGTCCAGATGTATAGTGCTGAATGTGAAGCCTGTCAGAGAACATGATATACTTGATTATCTCATGAATGAGCTGAAGCTGGACAAGCAGAAGGCTGACTTCTGTATGGATTTTGCCCAGGGCAATCTGGGAAAGGCCATCAGGCTTGCAACTAGTGATGAGTACAAGGAGATCAAGGAAAATGTGGTGAAGTTCATGAGACATATAAGTGATATGTCGGTTGATGACATGATATTTGCCATTAAGAATATGGAGCTGTACAAGCTCAAGGTAAGTGACTACATCGATCTGATGATGATGTGGTACAGGGACATTCTTATGCTCAAGGTGTCCAATAACCCGGGCCGGTTGATGTTCAAGGAGTATTATTCTGATATAAGAAAGCAGTCCTCACACATCAGCTATGAGGGTATAGAAAAGGTACTCAAGTCTATGGACAAGGCCAAGGTCAGACTTGAGGCGAATGTCAGCTTTGACATTGTCATGGAGCTTATGCTCCTAACCATGAAGGAGAATTGTTAATGAAAGAGATTATAGGAGTTCGTTTCAGACCAAACGGTAAGATATATTATTTTGATCCACAGAACTTTGAGGTCGAGGCCGGCAGTTTTGTCATTGTCGAGACCGCAAGGGGTGTGGAGTACGGCAAAGTGGTTCTGGGAAGACGAGAGGTAGAAGAGGGCAAGATAACGGCGTCACTCAAGCCGATCATAAGAATTGCCACAGAGGATGACACCAGAAGATACGAGGATAACAAGAAGAAGAGCAAGAGAGCATTTGGCATATGTCTTGAGAAGATCGCAAAGCATAAGCTGGACATGAAGCTCATCGAGGCTGAGTATACATTTGACAACAATAAGGTGCTGTTCTACTTTACAGCAGACAGGAGAATCGATTTCCGAGAGCTGGTAAAGGATCTGGCATCTGTGTTCAAGACAAGAATAGAGCTCAGACAGATCGGTGTCCGCGATGAGACCAAGATGGTTGGCGGAATCGGCATATGTGGAAGGGAGCTCTGCTGTAACAAGCATTTGTCGGAGTTCGTTCCAGTATCAATCAAGATGGCAAAGGAGCAGAACCTGTCACTGAATCCTACTAAGATATCCGGTGTGTGCGGAAGACTTATGTGCTGTCTGAAGCATGAGCAGGACACTTACGAGTATCTGAATGAGAAGCTTCCGAATGTAGGAGATTTCGTCAGGACCATAGATGGCAACAAGGGCGAGGTCATGTCAGTGAACGTTCTCCGGCAGAAGGTTAAGATCGTGGTGACAGACAAGGATGACAACAAGGAAGTTATGGAGTATCCTGTGGCTGAACTCAAGTTCAAGCCTAAGAGAAGAAAGAATTCAGAAAGACTCAGTGCTGAGGAGTACAAGGCACTTGAGGCATTGGAGGACAAGGGTGGAAAGTCCAAATTTGACGATTAGACCGGAAGTGGTTATTAAATCCTGTGAGAGGATAGATGACCTGCAGTGCAAGGGTTATCAGATCATACAGAACAGCGGAATGTTCTGCTTTGGGATGGATGCTGTGCTGCTGGCAAACTATGTGAGATTTAAGCGCGGTGGCAGATATCTGGATCTCGGAACGGGAACAGGTATCATACCTATACTTCTTGCTGCAAAGGAGTATGGAGAGGCATCGCTAACCCGGGATGAGAGACTTGCTGGTTTGAATGCTGATGCTTGTAGATCCTCACATGATTGTATTGCCGTAGATGGAGTTACTAATTCGGATGCAGGGGTGAATCAGCAGCCTGGCGGTAAAATGGCAGATGGAGCACGGTTTATAGGCATAGAGCTTCAGCCTGCATGTGCGGACATGGCGGCAAGGAGCGTGAGCCTCAATGGGCTTGACGGTTTAGTGCGAATAGATAACGGAGATATAAAGGAGGTCTCTTGTAACTACAAGAAGGCCTCCTTTGACATAGTGACATCAAATCCGCCATACATAAAGGGCAGTCACGGTCTGGAGAATCCGGATGCTCCGAAGAACATAGCGAGACATGAGGTGCATGTGACGTTGGATCAGGTGGTGGCAGCGGCAGAGCATGCCCTTAAACCCGGCGGAAGTTTTTATATGATACATAAGCCGTTCAGGCTGGCTGAGATATTTGAATGCCTGCATGAGCACAGGCTTGAGCCAAAGAGGATGCAGCTTGTACATCCATACATAGATAAGGAGCCGAACATGGTCATAGTGGAGGCTGTGAAGGGTGGCAATTCCATGATCAAGATCGATCCGCCTATGATAGTCTACAAGGCTCCGGGAGTGTATACGGAGCAGCTGCTGGCGACGTATGAAGGCAGTGCAAAGCGGTAACAGGCAACGGCTGCAGCATGAAAGTGAAAAATGTTGTAAACACCCTAATGTACATATTACAGATAGTGAGGTTTATATATGGCAGGCAAATTATATCTGGTGGCAACACCCATAGGAAATCTTGAGGATATGACATATAGAGCCGTCAGGGTTCTTTCCGAGGTGGATGTGATAGCGGCGGAGGATACGAGGAACAGTATCAAGCTGCTCAATCATTTCGAGATCAAGACTCCCATGACGAGTTATCATGAATACAATAAATACGACAAGGCGAAGGTTCTCGTTGAGAAGATGCAGCAGGGACAAAGCGTTGCAGTTATCACTGATGCCGGAACTCCGGGTATATCTGATCCCGGGGAGGAGCTTGTGAGACAGGCTCTTGATGCCGGACTTGAAGTTACGCCTGTTCCGGGTGCCTGTGCATGTATATCGGCACTTATCAGCTCGGGACTTTCGACCAGAAGATTTGCATTTGAGGCGTTTCTGCCGTATGACAAGAAGGATAGAACAAGAGTGCTTGAGGAGATGAAGCGAGAGACGAGGACTATGGTGATGTATGAGGCTCCACACAAGCTGAAGAAGACTTTGGCGGAACTCATGGAGGCTCTCGGTGACAGGCATATAACACTTGCCAGAGAGATCACCAAGAAACATGAAACCATAGAGCCTATGATGCTCTCTCAGGCGATAGCCCGCTACGAGGAGGAAGATCCAAGAGGAGAATTCGTTATCGTGATAGAGGGGCTTGATGTGAAGAAACTTGAGGAGGAGAAGAAGAACTCGTTCGAGGCTATGTCCGTGGAGGAACATGTCCAGATGTACGTTGATCAGGGTATGTCCAAGAAGGATGCGATCAAGCAGGCAGCTGTAGACCGCGGAGTCCCTAAGAGGGATGTGTATAATGCGGTGATGAAATAGAAAACGGAGGTAGATTGGTGTCAGGTGCGGATAAACAAAAGTTTATCTGTACCTGACACTTCTTGCTTAAAAATCTCCTTCATTTCAGATTTATCTCCATCATTTTATCAATAAATGATGGAGATAATAATAGACATGATGGAAATAACACTCCCCATATTCACACCTTATCTTTTGAATTGTAAAACATACTGGTTTCTTATTCTCTGTTCCGGTCTGACATCAACCAGATATAAGAATAATAAAAATATCCATTCCAATGGTTTCATTATAATATAAACAACATCTGCTCTAAGAGGATTTGTTATGAGTTTCGACAGTGGATAGCCGTATGTATCATATATGTGGCGAACCATCCTGTGAAAACTTGGAAATTTTATCTGAATCACTTCTTCAAATGCGTTGGCAATACATAATTGCCTGTTTACAATGATCGTTGCACCTCTCCTGCTTCCAAATCTAAGCGGTTTCACAACTTTTTTGTGCCCACCGGCGGCTACCGTACAAAGATAATGTCCTTCGTAATCTGATGGCGGTGGTGGTGTCTGCTTTGAAAATGTCCAATCTGCAGTATCTGTAAATGCCTTAATCGGAGCATCCAGTCCCTGACCAATTAGGACAAATATAATCTCGATAATTGCCACAACCAGAAACAGTGCAACAAAAATTACAAAGGTGTACCTGGATAAGCTGTTAATGATATCGTAAAATTTCTTGAAACGTATATTGTTATCCTGTGCTGCTGCTCTGTTTTTAAAGATTTCTACCTGTTGCAGCATATGCCTCTGAATTGCTCTTGCAGATAACAGCAATATGTTGAAATGATAAACATAAAATGACAATTCTAAGGGATTATTGATATTTTTAGATAACTGAACAGCAAACGTAATCTGCAATATATTAAGCAGGATAATAAAGGAAATTGCAGCCGCGGATACTAATGGCGGCAGTCGGTCTGCATTTATGTATAACAACACAAAATATGCAGCAAATCCTAATAAAGCAACCCAGGAAATTCCCCAATACCCGGAAGAAATCACATAGTGAAATTGCATAGTATTAACCTGTTCATACCAGTCGCCGGCTGTATCATACGTTATCGCAAACAGCATCAGATATAACAGGCCGCCAACCAGAACGGTTACGGTTGAGATAAGCTTTTCCTTTTTTGGTTTGGCAGAAAAACAATTGTAAATATTCCAGACTGTTAAAGTTCCGGGTATAACAAATGCGACTATACCGAAAAATAAAAATATTAATATGTCGTTCAAATGAAACATTTACAAATCTCCCTTTCCCCAATACTGCCGATCAGATATCCCCATTTATATACACCCTCGGAACCCTTACCGATATGTTGCACACGATCACATCCACATTCGTGTCAAGCATATTTGCCATGTCCTCGATGGACATGCCCTCACCGAGAAGGGTTACAGTGTCGCCGCGCTGTACATCCGGGATGTCTGTGACGTCCGCCATGCACTGATCCATACATACGCGTCCGATGATCGGCGCCTCATGACCATTTATGATGACCTTGCCCTTGTTGGACAGGTAACGGCTGTAGCCGTCTGCAAATCCTACCGGAAGTGTGGCGATCTTTGTAGGTCTTTCAGTGACAAAAGTTCCGCCGTATCCAATCTCAGATCCGGTAGGAACCTCCTTCACCATGGCAACGTATGTGTACCAGCTGAGGATCTCCTGAAGTCCTGAATTCTTCCAGTCAAAATCATCAGAAGGAGTGAGACCATAGAGGATATCACCGCATCTGACTGCGTCGAGCTGTGCCTCAGGCAGCATCAGTATGGCAGGGCTGTTGGCTACGTGGTGTTTTGGTATGACAACCCCCATCTTCTCAAGTTCATTTACGGCGTGGAGATATAGATCAAGCTGCTTTCTTGCACTTGTGTGATCCCCCTCATCTGCCCTTGCAAAATGTGTAAATATACCTGTTACGTTCAGGTCGTCCATCTCGCAGATTTTCTTTATAGTGTCAAATGATTCCTGACATACCGGGAATCCTATTCGGTTCATACCGGTGTTCAGCTTTATCTGGACATTCTGTTTCTTGCCGGCTCTTCTTGCAGCGGCAGCCATGTTCTCAGCACCCTCCATTGAAAAGACAGTGAGATCAAGGTCGTACTTTGCGGCCTCGTCCAGCATGTCATCTGCTGTATCGCCGAGGATAAGGATAGACTCTGTGGCCCCCGCGTCCCTGAGCATCTTTCCCTCTTCCCAGATGGCAACGGCGTAGCTGTCTATGCCACATTCCTTGAGTGTCGGGTAAAGTCCTGCAATGCCGTGGCGGTATCCATCGCCCTTCATGACTGCGATAAATTCAACACCCGGTTTCAGTCTTGATTTTATGTTGGCAATATTGCTCCTGAGCTTTGCCAGATCTATAACGGCTGCAGTTCTTCCTGCAAATGGTCTGTTATTCATAGTTATTCTCCTGTTTTACAACTGTCAAATTATAGTAACCATGTAATTATATTTTTATTTGTTGAATGAGTCAACATGTGTGTTATGATGTTGTCAAAAGCCACGCAGAATATATATTTTACAATCCCGTTGTATCTAACTCTATGATCATCTGTTCCAGTTTTTGCTCTCTTAATAAATAGCACATATAGATTGGAAGATATGTTATAGCACCATCTGTCTCCACGTTTCCAATTGATAAAACATATGCTTTTTCAAGATGATAATCCGGAACTTTCATAAAATTATCCAACGCTTTGTGCGATTTATAAGCCTTTCCCGATTTAACTTCAATTGGAACAACCTGACCATTCATTTCTATTGCGAAATCCATCTCTCCGATTTTCTGCTTTTTACAGAAATAAGGTTCGAAACCATTGGCAACCAATTGCTGTGCGACTGCATTTTCAAAATGAGCACCATTGTTGACCTCTCCGTTTTTATTTATCAGCTCAACTTTAGTTTCTGCCGGATAAGCGCTGGTCAGCAGACCGATGTCACTCGAGAAAAGTCTGAACACATTACTGCTCTTGCTCGCCAGAAGTGGGATTACCGGCGCATCTACATTGTAAACAGGCAACGCCACGCCTGCATCTTTTAACCATAAAAAGCTGTTTTCGTATCGATTAAATTTCAATTCTTTATCCAACATGGTAAATACAAACTTCTTATTTTGCTTGTTCAGCTCAGCCGGAATAATCTCATATATAGATTTCACCTTTAACTTTTTGTCTTCAAGCTCATATTGTGAAAAATCTTCCTTGTAAAGAGTTGTAATATCCCGTTGAACTTTATCGACTTCCCGAATATCTTTGGTATTTATATAAGCTTTGACAGCATCCGGCATTCCACCGACAATAAGATACACAAAGAACATTGACAGAAGCTTTTTGTGTATAAATTCATCAACCGGGCTGGCTGTTTTAAATTTATCCTCTAACATATTCAAGGTTGTTGCTGAGACATTATTTGCCACCATAAATTCTTCAAAATCCATGGGATACATTCTTAAAACTGTCAGATACCCGACTGGGGCAGATGCAATTCCTTTAAGTTCCACACCCAATAGTGAGCCGCTCATGACATATTTATAACTGCCCTCGTCTACCAGAAATTTTATTTTTGTTACTATTTCTGGGCATTTTTGAATTTCATCAAAAAAAACAACCGTTTCGTGCTCCTTACAATCTTCGGGCATGATCATTTTCAGTTTAACCAGAAATTCTTCTGCACTCATTTCTGCATTTAGATAAGATACCATATCCGGTTGATCAATGAAGTTGACTTCAAACTTGGTATATTTGCCCCGTTTTTTCAATTGCTATGAGATTATTTTGCCCCGTTTTTTACTATTTTATTTTGGCAAAAAGCCCCGTTTTAATTGCCGCTCCGAATAATTATTGTCATTAAAACCCGCAGAGGGTATAATATCAGAATATAAGCTCTAAAACAGGATTGGAAGGGAATTAAGATGAAGAAAGAATATGTAATGGGAAATGGAGCGATCGCCCTTGGCGCTCTTGCAGCCGGAATCAATCTGGTTGCCGGATACCCGGGCACTCCATCCTCAGAGATACTTGAGACAGTAGCAAAATACCCGCATGACGGAGTCCATGTGGAGTGGTCGGTAAATGAGAAAGCGGCTATGGAGGTTGCCGCCAGTGCATCATACAGTGGAGCGAGGACACTTGTGACCATGAAACAGGTGGGTCTCAATGTGGCATCGGATCCGCTTATGTCGCTGGCGTATGTCGGGATAAAGGGCGGAATGGTCATCGTGTCTGCGGACGATCCGGGACCGATATCGTCACAGACGGAGCAGGATACAAGGATGTTTGCAGACTTCTGCAGGATCCCGGTATTTGACCCGTCGACTCCTGAGGAGGCATATCAGATGATACAGGATGCATTTGACTACTCGGAGAAATACAAGACACCGGTTCTGTTCAGACCGACAACAAGAGTGTGTCATGCATACGCATCCATAGAGGTAAAAGACGAGTGGAAGGCAAAGGAATATGAGGGATTTGTAAAGGATTCAAAGAAATGGGTCATCTTCCCGAGATTGTCATTTGCCAACCATGCCATGATAGAGAAGAGAAATGTAGAGATCGGGGATGACTTTGGCGACTACTCCATGAACACGGTGGAGGGAAGCGGCAGTAAGGCGGTATTCGCATCGGGAATCAGCTACTGCTACGCAAAAGAGACACTTAAGAATGTGTCTGATGTGAAGCTGATCCGTATAGCGACCCCACATCCTTTCCCGGAGCAGTTTGTGAAGAATGCGCTGGACGGAGTGACGGAGGTCATGTGTCTTGAGGAGCTCAGCCCATACATAGAGAATCAGATATTACGCCTTGCGGGCAAATATCATATGGATATAAATGTCAGAGGAAAGCAGACCGGTGATGTGCCGACAAGCGGAGAGCTCAGCACAAACAAGGCTGCAGACATCCTGTGCGATTTTCTGGGACTTGAGAAGACTTCCCAGGTGGATGTGTCAGATGCACCGGCACTTCCTGTAAGACCGCCTGTGCTGTGTGCGGGATGCCCTCACAGAGCGTCATTCTATGCGGTAAAGAAGGCGATGGCCGGCAGAAAGAGTTATTTCTGCGGAGATATCGGATGCTATACACTTGGAAATGCCATGCCGCTTGACATGGTGGATACCTGTCTGTGCATGGGAGCCGGAATCACTATGGCGCAGGGCTTCCACTGGGTGGATGAAGATGGCGTGTGCTTTGCATTTGTGGGAGATTCCACATTCTTCGCGTCTGGTATGACCGGCGTGGTAAATGCAGTGTACAATGATGCAAATATGATCCTGTGCGTGCTGGACAATTCGACCACAGCCATGACGGGACACCAGCCACATCCGGGAACAGGACGCAACATGATGGGCCAGTTCGTGGACAAGGTGAGTATACAGAAGGTTCTTGAAGGAATCGGAGTGAAGAAGATAGTCACTGTTGATCCGCTTGATCTTGAGGCGAGCGTGGCAGCAGTTAAGGAGTGTGCGGATATCAGAGGTGTCAAAGCGATCATTTTCAAGTCGCCATGTATAGCCATCACCAAGCCGTCTGGCAAGATGGAGATATCCGAAAAGTGTATACAGTGTAAGAAATGTATCAGAGAGATAGGCTGCCCTGCGATAATCCTGAAGGATGGTAAGGTGGCGATAGATGAAAGCCTGTGTACGGGATGCGGTCTTTGTTCACAGATCTGTCCGGTGGGGGCGATAGGAGGTGCTTGCAATGAATAAAGATATTCTGGTCTGCGGAGTAGGCGGACAGGGAACGGTTCTTGCGTCCAAGCTCATCGCATCGGCTTATATGGCAAAGGGCGAGACGGTACATTCGGCGGAGACCATAGGAATGGCGCAGAGAGGCGGAAGTGTCACGAGCCATGTGAGGATCGGTGAGGCGTATTCGCCACTCATAGCCCAGGGCGGTGCTGACATTATACTTGCGTTTGAGCCTGCAGAGGCGGTGCGCAATCTGGCTTATCTGAAAAAGGGAGGAATCGTCATCACCAACAACGTCCCGGTGAAACCGGCGACTGACTCGCTCATGAATTCAGGCTACGAGGCACAGCCGATGCTTGACTACCTGAAGGACAAATGCGATTGCATAGTCATGGATGGCGCGGCGATAAGCCGTGAATTTGGTTCGGCAAAGTTCTACAACATAGCACTCCTCGGGGTTGCAGCAGCCAGCGGCAGACTGGGACTTGACGAGGCGGATATCATATCAGCCATTGAGAATGGAGTGAATCCGAAGTTTGTAGAGGTGAACAAGAAAGTATTTGAATATGCGATGAAGATGTAGTTGGCGATGGGCTGACAAAAGGGAAAAGGAGAGTAAAAATTATGAAGTTAAATGACACACAGCTCAGTCAGGTGGACGCTCAGATAAAAAGACTTGTAAAGACTGACAGCTATTATGGTAAGAAGTACAGAGAGCTTGGTATAACAGATGTGACAAGTCAGGAGGCATTTGAGGAGCTTCCGTTTTCAAGCAAGGATGACCTGAGAAATGCTTACCCGCTGGGAATACAGGCTGTTCCGGATGAGGAAGTGGTACGTATCCATTCATCTTCAGGAACAACAGGAAAGCCGGTCATCATACCTTACACAGCAAAGGATGTCGATGATTGGGCAATCATGTTCGCAAGATGCTACGAGACAGCCGGAGTGACAAAGAAAGACCGAGTACATATCACTCCGGGATATGGTCTGTGGACAGCCGGAATAGGATTTCAGGCAGGCGCGGAGAAGCTTGGTGCCATGGTGATTCCTATGGGCCCTGGAAATACTGACAAACAGTTACAGATGATGATCGATCTTGAAAGTACAGTTCTCACAGCAACATCATCATACGCACTTCTTCTTGCCGAAGAGATAGATAAGAGAGGGCTTAAGGATAAGATACATTTGAAGAAGGGCGTATTTGGCTCAGAGCGCTGGAGTGAGAAGAAGAGAAAGTATATAAAAGAGAAGCTTGGAATAGAGCTGTATGATATATATGGACTTACAGAGATCTATGGACCTGGTATCGGAATAAGCTGCGATGCCCAGAATGGAATGCACTATTGGGATGATTATGTTTATATAGAGATAATAGATCCGAAGACCGGAAAGACTCTCCCTGACGGAGAGGAGGGAGAGATCGTTATCACTACTCTGGTGAAGGAGGGAGCTCCGCTCATCCGTTTCAGGACACACGATATATCAAGGATCATTCCGGGTGAGTGTCCATGCGGAAGAAAGCATCCTAGATTGGATATCATCAAGGGCAGAAGTGACGATATGTTCAAGGTACACGGCGTAAATATGTTCCCAAGCCAGGTTGAGGAGCTGCTTGCACTTGTGGATGGAGTCCCAAGTGAGTACACCATAAATATAGCCCATGACGAGCCTGCCAATAAGGATATCATGCTGGTTACAGTTGAGGCCGAGGGACGTGTAGATTTTGAGCAGACAGGACGTCAGATCAGAGATCTGTTCAAGTCAAGGATCGGAGTTACACCGAAGATTACTGTTGTCCCTGTTGGAACGCTGCCTAGAAGTGAGAAGAAGACACAGCGTGTCATCGACCATCGTGAGCAGTAGGTGACGGACGGTGAGCGTACGTAAGACGGACGCATCGGGGTTCTCATATATCCAATCAGGGTCGCTTGCGCTTAACTTCGGCGCGTAGCGGCACATAAGGCTCCGCAAGCGATTGCCAAGTGCCGACGGCCTCGTATTCCCTGATTTGGATATCATGAGAACGCCCGTTGCTGAGTCCGACAACTGAATAGGCGCTCACCTGTCTGAGAAGGAGATTTATATTTGTGGATGGGACTTATATTGTATAAGACAAGAAGTTAAAGAGACTTTGTCGGTGTATGGTAATACTTATGTAGAAGGGATATTTTGTTTATGAATTCAATCAACATAGCGGCTTGTATAGTTGCGTTTTTACTTGGGGTGGTGTTGTTCACTCTGGCGAATGAGATCATACTCAAGCTGCCGAACAATGAGAATATTTTTAAGGGAAAGCCGAAGAGTTTTGAGAAGTTTTCTCCGAGATGCCTGTTCATACAGATACTTGGTGGAGTGTTCGGAGTGCTGATGGTGTGGCAGTTTGATGTGAGCCTTGAGGCGGTCACGGTATTCCTGTTCTTTGCACTGCTGATTATCATCACATTCATAGACGCGGACACCATGGAGATACCATTTGTGCTAAATGTATGCATACTGGTGCTTGGAGTTATATCCATATTCACAAGAGGAGGCTTTTCTCTGACAGGCGGTGATCTCTCACTTGTGAGCAGGCTCATAGGAATGATATGTGTGAGTCTTCCACTGTTCCTGATAGTGCTGGTCATTCCGGATGGATTTGGCGGTGGAGATATCAAGCTCATGTTTGCCGCAGGATTCTTCCTTGGCTGGAAGGCAACCGTCATAGCATTCTTCATCGGACTTATCATTGGTGGATGCCAGGGCGTGATACTTCTTGCAAGGCGTAAGAAAGGCAAGGACGATCATTTCGCATTTGGCCCGGCGCTCAGCGTTGGCCTGATGATTGCGACATTTGTGGGATCACAGATGATGAACAGCTATATCAATATGATCAAGGCGTCATTCTATGCGTAGAGTGATGAATCCATGAAAAAGAAATAGTGCTGATGTATAAGTGATAAAAAACTTATACATCAGCACTATTTTTTATGATAGTATTCAAATGTAATTGCCTATTGTATATTTTCCATGTGAGGGATATACTGTAAAGAGCGTGCAATTTAACGCGTTAAAGCTTTTAATTGAGAAAGAAGAGCAATTATTAAGAGAGGTTAGGAGTTACGGTTATGCCAATCACAGATTACTTAGAGAGAAATGCCAGAGAATACGGAAATGATGTCGCTCTGGTAGAGATAAATCCTGATGTGCAGGAGACGAGAAGGGTTACATGGAGAGAGTATGAGCTCATAGAGTCGAATCCTACATGCCAGTACAGAAGAGAGATCACATGGAGCGTGTTCAATGAGAAGGCAAACAGATTTGCTAATCTTCTGGTGTCACGTGGAATCCAGAAGGGAGACAAGGTAGGTATCCTCATGATGAACTGCCTTGAGTGGCTTCCAATATATTTCGGAGTGTTGAAGACGGGAGCTATAGTGGTTCCGTTCAACTTCAGATACGATGCGGAGGAGATTAAATACTGTGTAGAGCTTGCGGATGTCGACGTGCTTGTATTTGGCCCTGAGTTCATCGGACGTATAGAGGCTGTCGTTGACGAGATAGCTGAGAAGAGAATCCTCTTCTATGTGGGAGGCAACTGTCCTACATTTGCGGAGGACTATGACAAGCTGACATCCAACTGCTCAAGCGTGTTCGAGAAGAGAGACATCAAGGACAGTGATGATGCGGCTATATATTTCTCATCTGGAACAACAGGATTCCCAAAGGCTATTCTGCACAACCATGAGAGCCTGATGCATGCGGCAAAGGTCGAGAATGTACATCACGGACAGACAAAGGATGATGTATTCCTGTGTATTCCTCCGCTGTACCACACGGGTGCCAAGATGCACTGGTTTGGAAGTCTGATAGTGGGCGGCAAGGCAGTTCTGCTCAAGGGAGTAAGCGCCAAGACTATACTTCAGACTGTAAGTGATGAGAAGTGTACTATAGTATGGCTTCTTGTGCCATGGGCTCAGGATATACTGCTTGCCATAGAGAACGGCGATGTACATCTGGAGGATTATGAGCTGTCACAGTGGAGACTGATGCACATCGGAGCACAGCCAGTGCCACAGAGTCTTATAAAGAAATGGAAAGAGATATTCCCTAACCATCAGTACGACACGAACTATGGACTTTCAGAGTCTATCGGACCGGGCGCTGTACATCTGGGAGTAGAGAACATACATAAGGTCGGAGCCATCGGTGTGCCGGGCTACGGCTGGCAGGCAAAGATCGTGAATGAGGACGGAACAGAGGTTGAGCAAGGCGCAGTCGGCGAGCTTATCCTCAAGGGACCTGGTGTCATGACCTGCTACTACAAGAATCCGAAGGCGACAGAGGAGTGCCTGAAGGACGGCTGGCTGTACACAGGAGATATGGCTATGCAGGACGAAGATGGATTTATTTATCTTGTAGATAGAAAGAAAGATGTTATAATCAGTGGTGGAGAGAATATCTACCCTGTACAGATAGAGAACTTCCTCAGCAAATACGAGAAGATCAAGGACGTTGCGGTCATCGGTATCGCAGATGCCCGTCTCGGAGAGATCACAGCGGCTATCATAGAGGTAAAGGATGGCATGACCTGTACAGAGGAAGAGATCAACGAGTTCTGTAAAGAACTTCCAAGATATAAGAGACCAAGGAAGATCATATTTGAGCACGTTCCGAGAAATGCTACAGGTAAGATAGAAAAGCCACTTCTCCGTAAGATGCACAATAGTGAGAACCTGGTAGCGGCAGAAAACAACGCATAGTGAGATACTTGCCGTAATACAGCACAGAAAGGACAAAAAAGATGAAGACACCATTTATTACAAAGGCAAAGGCAGAAGAGATCATCAAGGAGATCCCTACACCATTTCACATTTACGATGAAGAAGGAATCAGAGAGAATGCGCGAAAGCTTTACAAGGCGTTTTCATGGAATAAAGGATTCAAGGAGTATTTCGCTGTAAAGGCTACTCCGAACCCAACAATACTCAAGATCCTCAAGGAAGAGGGCTGCGGAACAGACTGTTCATCACTGACAGAGCTTATGATGTCAGACAAGATGGGATTTAAGGGCGATGAGATCATGTTCTCGTCCAATGACACCCCTGCCGAAGAATTCGTGCTTGCAAAGAAGCTGAACGCAACCATCAATCTTGACGATTTCACACACATTGATTTTCTGGAGAAGTCAGCAGGAATCCCAGAGAAGATCTGCTGCAGATTCAATCCGGGTGGAAAGTTCTCTATATCAACAACCATCATGGACAACCCTGGTGATGCAAAGTATGGTATGACAAAGGATCAGATCATCGAGGCATACAAGATCCTCAAGGCAAAGGGCGTGAAGAGATTCGGAATGCATGCATTCCTTGCCAGCAATACAGTGACAAATGAATACTATCCAACACTTGCAAAGATTCTGTTTGAGACAGCAGTTGAGATCAAGGAGAAGACCGGAGTGAAGCTTGACTTCATCAACCTGTCAGGCGGAGTTGGAATCCCATATACACCGGACAAAGAGCCAAATGACATCATGGTCATCGGCGAGGGTGTCAGAAAGGTATATGAGGAAGTGCTTGTACCGGCAGGCATGGGTGATGTAGCTATCTTCACAGAGCTCGGACGTTTCATGCTGGCACCTTACGGACACCTGGTTACAACAGCCATTCATGAGAAGCACACACACAAGGAGTACATCGGAGTGGACGCATGTGCAGTCAACCTCATGAGACCGGCCATGTACGGTGCATACCATCATATCACAGTTCTCGGCAAGGAGAATGAGCCATGCGATCACAAGTATGATGTGACAGGCTCGTTGTGCGAGAACAATGATAAGTTCGCTATAGACAGAATGCTTCCAAAGATCGACATGGGAGATATCCTTGTCATCCACGACACAGGAGCACACGGCTTTGCCATGGGCTACAACTACAACGGCAAGCTGAAGTCAGCAGAGGTTCTGCTCAGACCGGACGGCTCATTTAAGCTTATCCGCCGTGCAGAGACACCTGAGGATTACTTCGCAACCATCAAGGATTTCTGGAATGTAGAGCTGTAACAGGCAGACCATAGATAAGCATAGAAAACCGGCAGTATATGAGTTGAAGTCCAACTGTATACTGCCGGTTTTCTATGTGCATGAGCTGCGTTACACTGTCACCTCGAAGCAAATATAATTCTGTCCGGATATGGTTCGGTTATCCAGACATATCTTTCCCTCATATTCATCCACAAGCTTTTTCATGTTCGGAAGACCATATCCGTGATGCTGCTTGTCGGTGGTCTTGGTTGTGTAGCCGTAGGTAAACATATTTCTTCTAAGATCAGAGCTCAACACAGGACCTTTGTTCATGGTGCTTATGATGATCTGGTTCTGACTGCTGTCAAGAGACAGGGTGGCAGATCCCGGAGCATCTACAGCCTCCAGAGCATTGTCTATTAATATTCCAAGTATACGTATAATCTCATATTCGGGCATACAGCTTTTCAACGTATGCTGTCTGACTATCACATTCAGAGTCTTTCCGTTCTTTTCGGCATTGATCATCTTGCTATATATAAAACCGGCGACAACAGACAGATTGATGCGAAGCAGCTCAGACTCACGGTATTCAGATACCATATTGTCCGAATAGTTTATCAGGGCATTTTTCAGAGACTCATAATCCCTATAGGTGTATGGAAGCATTCTGACTGCAGTCAGATGGTTGTCAAAGTCATGCTGTTTGCTTCGCAGATCCTTTATCAGATCAGCCATCATAGGCTGATAGGTTTTAAAGCATTCCAGATCGTGCTGCTGCTTTCCTATGGTTCGCTGCTGTCCCAGAATGATGATATCCGAGAGAATGACCACAACTGCAAAGCATGATATCACAGGTATATACACCGAGGTGTCGATGGTACTGAATTTGTACAGCCCGGTCTCGATCATAAACACAACGTACAAATGAATAGACAGGAATTTGATAATTCCACTGCCGCCCATGAAGGTTTGGAACACATGGTTCATAGGCGCATATCTGCACAGAGCCACTGAAATCAGAAATGAAAATACAGCACAGGAAATGGACAAGTATGTCTCATTGTTCGCACCCAGACGTGTCATACCCATGATGATAATGTCCTCAAGAAAAGCCGCATACAGATATTCAAGAATATACGCCATCAATACATAAAAATATCTGGTCTTCATAATATACAACAGCATGAGATAGGATAGCAGGCATAATGCCAGCCATCCAAATGCATTTGGGAAAATTAAGGATACCGTATTCCCGAGTATAAGGTAAGCAGCCGTTCCGATAATTGGGTGGCGCATATCCCGGAATTTTCTTCCGATGAGGGCAGATATAAAAATAACATCCTTCATTGTTTCCAATGTAAAGCATAGGAGATCTATTATAGAATTCAGCATTTCAAATACCCCTTATCATTGTTAAGCCTGTTCAACGTGTTTGCGCGCAGCCGTGGAAGCTTTAAGTCTGTGACCAAACTCTGTGGCGTATTTGCGGCCAACCGGTATCCATTGATAGTCCGGTGTGTCAAGCGATACCATGGCGGTAACCTTGTCGTAGGTATCCACATGGTGAAGGTTTACGACAAAGCTCTTGTGGCAGCGTGCAAAATACGATGGAAGAGAGTCCGCAAATACAGAGAGTCTTGTTCCTGTGGATATAAATAGTCCGGTGGTTGTGTGGACATGCATGTTTCGCAGCTCGGATTTAATGTATAGTATATTGTCTGGTCTGATCCTGGCAAGTACACCATCTCTGTCGGTAAGCTCTATTGGTTCCTCCCTGATCAGAGAAAAGTTCAGAAGCTTGGAGACAGATTCTATCAGATCCTGCTGTGAGTAGGGCTTGACCAGATAATCGTAGCAGTTGGTCTTGTGGATCGCTCTGGGAGCTTCGTTTACAAGAGCTGTCACGTACAAAATAGGAGTTGTCTGATAACGCGGATTTCTTCGCAATTGTTCTCCCAGCTTTATTCCGTCCTTATCCGGGTCGGCGCCAAGCTGTATATCCAGCAGAAAAAGCTGGATGCTGTGCGAATCTGCCAGAGCCAGAGCATCATCATAACAGGCGGCCTTCAGACATTCTATGTCGGGGAAGCTTTCTTCTATTATCTCTGCCAGACCATTTAATTGTGCCACATTGTCTTCAACTACCAAAGCTCTCATTATAAAAGACTCCTTCCTTCTATGTGTTGTATTTTAAACCATTACTTCAAAACGCACCAGAGTATCATCCAGAAGATAATCGTTTTCCAGATATATTTTTCCATTATATTTAAATACCAGACGCCTGAGATTGTAAAGACCAAGGCCGTGCTTCTGACGATCACAGGTCTTGGTGGTATAGCCTGCTGTGAAAAGCTTTGCTCTGATCTCGGGTGTTAGCAGAGGACCTTTGTTCAGAGTGGTGATGATGATTCTGCCGTCCCGGCTATCCAGGTGCAGAGTCATACTATCGTGCTCAGATATGGCCTCCAGTGCATTGTCGATGAGTATTCCCAGAACCCTGACCAGCTCATATTCAGGCATCCGGCTCTCGAGCAGATAGCTGTGAACGACAATATTCAGCTTTTTGTGCGCCTTTTCTGCCTGCTTTTGTTTGCTGTATATAAACCCGGCGATCACGAACATGTTGATTTTTAGAAGCTCGGTGGTTCTGTATTCGGATATAACCTCATCTGAACTGCTGATAAGAGCCTCCTTTAATGAACTGTAGTCGGTGTGTGTATATGGAAGCATTCGAATACCGGTCAATATATTGTCAAAGTCATGCTGCCTTCCCGTGACGTCCTCAATCAGATCATCCATCATAGGCTGATAGACGTTGTAATTTGCCAGATCGTGCTGCTGCTTGCTGATGATCTGTTGCTGGCTGAGGATTACTATGTCGGTGATGAGGACTATCACGGTGAAAAATGAGATGAGGGGGATATATATGATTGTGTTAAATGTGCTGTATTTACGCAGTCCCAGCTCAAGCATGATTATCAGAAAAACATGTATTACAAGGTACTTGGATAAAAATCTGCCATTAATCAACTGAGAGTAGAAGCTATGGAATGGAAGTAGCCTGCATATAGCACAAGCAATAGAAAAAGTAATCAGGGAGCCTGCGATGGAGGAGGCTATCTGATTATTAAAATTCACTCTGTAAAATAACAGAATTATAGAATTTTGAATAAGAAGGATAAAAGTGTGTGATATGACGAAGGCAATTAGAGAATTAAATATAGTCGTATTTAAGATAAAAAGAGTCGTTAAATAGGCTAGTGAACATAAGATGATCCACCCAAGCGCACCTGGAAACAGGGATGAAAAAAAGGTTCCCAAACAAAAGTATAAAATTGCACTTATCACAGGATGTCGCATTTCTTTTATATGTACTCCGGCAATGGATGAGAGCATGATGAGATCATATAAAATTTCAATAATATAACAAAAAGAGTCTACGATATGATGTATCATGGCAACCTCCATAAAGATAATATATTTGAAACATTATACAAAGCCAATTTATACCGCGTCAATTGTCGTTTATGACATGATAGATACCGTTCATAACAAATTAAGTAAAATATATTGCAATCTAAGTAGTTGTATGATAAAAGAAAAGTGGAGGTGGTCGAATAGATAATCTAAACAACAAGCTGGGAATATTATTAACACAGATCCTGCTGGGCAGAAAATACAGAAGCGATGAGGATCGTGGTATAGCAGGTGTGCTGATAATTGGAGCGGTGAGTCTTGGGGTGAAATCTTACAATAACTATATTGTATGGATATGGTTGTTGCAGATAATTAATAGGAGAGACAAAAGGTTATGAAGAAGTCGATGAAATCAAAGCTTGCGATGTTTGCTGTTGCAGGCGCAATGGCGGTGTCAGGAACAGTGGGAATTGCAGCACCGGCTAAGGCTGAGAATGTACATACAAATAATGCAGGTACAGTGGTTACATGCAAAGAATCATATTCTAATACAGATAACGAGCTGTTTACTTTTAGCAACAATAACAGCGGATATGGTTATAGTTCGTACAGACGTAAATATAATAAGACAAAGGTTTATGTATATCCAACAGTAGGACCAAAGCTCAGTTACACAGTAATGGGCTCGCATTCATCAAAAGGGACAAACCCAATAGTAAAATCTGATACGCATATTATTCCGCTTGGAATTGAGGCGAGTATCACAAACATGGTAAACGAGAAAGGCTATGCCTATGCAGGCTTGAGGATGCACAGGACAGTCAAAGCACAGACTGATTCAAAGGGCTGGTGGAGTCCGGATTCCACAAGAAATTACACTATTTATGACTGATTAAAGCAGTGACATAAGACGGATGGCAAAGGCAGAGTTGGGAGGAGTAGAAGTGAAGAAGAAAAGATATCTTGTGATGACAGTGGCAGCAGTGCTGATCATGGCAGCAGTGGCAGCTTCGGCGTATGTGCTCCAGAAAAAACGGGAAACCCCAGAGGACAGAGCGTTAAGGAAGTCGTCTGAGGCGGCATCTGAAGAGACAGACAGCGAAGCTTCGGGAAACAAGACCGGAGAGAAAATAAGTGAAAAAGAAGGTGTGGGTGATAACGTGCTGATGTCAGGAGCGGTGAAGATAGAGCTGCTGTCGGCTGATGTATACACAGGTGACGAGATAACAACAGAGGATAAATATCCGGTTGAATATTTTCGCAGTGAGACTCTGCCGGAGCCTGAGTCGGAGGAGGAGATAACAGACTGGGATGCTCTGTATGAGGAGGCTCCGGGATACAAGGAATTTCAGGAGTCGGCAGGGGATGCGTATACTCCTGAGGAGTGTGAGGAGATAACTGCACAGTATCAGGATGTGATAGATAAGCATACGCAGACTGTGGTAAAGACCAATAAGCTGTATTTTATTAAGTGCAGACTGACGAATACCGGGGATGCGGTTGTGAAGAATGTGTTCCCATACGACATTGTGGAGAGGATTCCCGGTGAGAGTGAGGTTTCGTTCGTAGAAGGAATGGTATACTTTGACAAATCAGTCCACACAGAGGGCGATGACAGAGCCAGTTGGTACTATCTATACAGACTGGAAGGACACGAGACAATGGAATGTACGATTGGACTTGTTGTGCCACAGGAGCCGGAGGATGGCGTGAAATATTATTATGGACAGGTGATCACAGGATATTTTACGTACAATCCGGCGGATCTTCCGGATTTTGTGGATCTGGATGCACTCCCAAAGCCGGAAGCGGATGACAAGCCATGAGGTGGGAATCAGATTTTGTGGAGGTATATGCATGAGGAGAGGTGTTCTGATGGCATTGGGTGTTGTGAGCTTGTGTGCAGTCACCTTGTGGTGCGGAAGAATATTCAGCGTTAACAGGGCGTACAGTGATGACACCAGAGTTGTAGAAGCGGCTGAGAATGTATCGGTGGATGGATTGCTTATAAAATGCAGGGAGACCCGCATATACAGTATAGATGAGTATAAAGCACGTTTTAATGTGGACAGTGTGGATGTGCTGAGCCCGGAGGATCGGTTTATCTGTACACGCCTGAATGTAGATAATACAACTGAAGAACCGATCGATTGGGATACTGTGATGGCGGCGACTGAGTGTGGCTTTGAGTCACAGACATGGTGCAGTTCGGTGAATTTGTATTCTGGCCGGGAACTGAATACGTTTACAAGTAATGATCTGGAGCCCGGAATGAATCAGGATATATGGTATGTGACAAGTCTGGCGCGGGTGTCATTTAGCAGGGATACGTGGGATAACCTGGAGCGGGAGAGCTTCTATTATGTACTCACCCTTGAACCTGATAAGCTGATGATCAGACTGGATATTGAATGAAGTGGTGTTGAGATATGAGAGTATTAAGATTTGAAATGACCAGAGCGTTCAGAAATAAGTGGCTTGCAGTAAGCGTAGCTCTGGGAACGTTGATTGGGCTGGCGGACATATGGCTTAATGTCAGCCAGTATGGATTTAACAGAGGCAGGGCTTTGATCCAGACATGGATCGGGACAGACTATCAGTTTGCATACAACAGCTTGTTTTACGTACTGCTGCCACTGATTGCGTGTTTTCCGTATGCGGGGTCGTGTTATCAGGATCAAAAAACCGGATATGAAAGCAGTATATGTATTAAGACGTCCCGCTTAAGCTATATGATTGCAAAGGAAGCGGCTGTGGCGGCTTCGGGAGCGGCAGCCGTGGCGTGCCCGCTGCTCATAGCCATGTTCATTGCTGCGGGGATATATCCGGATAAAAGACCGGAAAAACTGACATTTTTGTATGCAGGAATTATAGACTGCCACATGTTCCCGAGAATATTTGCAGAGCATCCTGTGTGCTATGCGCTGCTGTTTACGCTGCTCGATGCAGTGTTTGGAGGGATAACAGGTCTTGTGGCTATGTGCTTTGCGAGGTGGTGCGGGAGCAGATTTTCAACGATAATGGCTCCGTTCGCATTGTATGTATTTACCGGTGTGATGTTTGAGGGACGTGGGATTGGAACCTGGTCAGCCATGCAGATGGTCAATCCACTGCAGAATGTGGTTACATACAGGTACCAGATGGTGACGATGTATGCTGCGGTGAGTGCAGCGGCACTCGTTCTTATATACATATGGCACAGAAGAAGGGATATTCTATGAAAGAAGGAAATACAGATAAAAAAGGAATGTATGTGGTGGACAGATATGAGGTGATGCGGGAATGAGGACTCTGAGACTTCTCGGAAGAGATATGGAAAATGGAATATTAAGGAGATGTGTTCTTTTTATACTGCCGTTACTGTTTGCGGTGTCGCAGACACGTGAGCTCCACGCATATCTTATCGAGCTTGCAGATGGGAATATCCTGTTGACCAACGGAACATTTGCGGACTATCTTCTGTTTGCGATGAAGGGGATGGAGGTGTATTACTTTGATCCAAGGAGCGTATTTTACATACCGATATACTGGTTTGCGTTCCAGATAGGCCTGGCCTATTTCCTGGCATATTATTCCAGTGATGATTTCGCCGCAAATGCGAGAGTGGTGTGCCTTGCGTCCGGAAGCAGAAGAAGCTGGTGGGTCAGCAAGCTCATATACTGTACGGTGGCTGTGGTAATGTATTTTGCTGTATGTGTGCTGACGATATATTTAATGGCGGCGGCATATGGGGCAGATATGACCATGGATATGACGGCGGCGCTGACAACACGGCTGTATCCTCCGCAGACATACAATCTTAGTGCCGCAGATCTGCTTCTGATAACATTATTTATACCGATGCTGGTAACGCTGGGGATAAGCCAGCTTCAGGTACTGGCGGGTTTTATAATCACGCCGGTTATCAGCTTTGCAGCGGTGTGTGGAGTGTATGTTCTGTCGGCATACTATACTGTATGGTATCTGTCGGGAAATTATACGATGTGGCAGAGAGTGTCATATGTAGTGGCAGATGGGGTTAATCCCATGAGTGGAGTGGTGCTTGCGGCTGGTATGCTGATCACTGCATTTGCAGGAGGAATCGTGTATTTTGATAATAAGGATATAATCTGATAGGAGAATACATATGAGCGAGATAAGGATAGAAAATCTGAATAAGAAGATAAAGGGTTCAGTCATACTTGATGATATCAGTCTGACCATGACTCCGGGCAGGATATATGGACTCCGTGGAAAGAATGGCTGTGGCAAGACAATGCTTATGAGAGCTATATGTGGTCTGCTCATACCTGATGGAGGACACATATATATAGATGATGAGGAGCTCCACAGGGACATAAAGTTTCCACGGAGTATAGGCGCTCTGATAGAGAATCCGTCATTTCTGCCTCAGTACACAGGCTTCAGGAACTTAAGGCTTCTGGCAAAGCTCATGGGAGGGATCAGTGATGACGATGTCAGATATGCCATAGAGAGGACAGGTCTTGATCCGGATGATAAGAGGGTATACAGAAAGTATTCCCTTGGAATGAAGCAGAAGCTTGGCATAGCAAATGCAATCATGGGAGAGCCGGATGTCATAGTGCTGGATGAACCTATCAACGCACTTGATGAAGAGTCTGTAGAGAACATAAAGAAGGAGTTGCTGAAGCTGCGTGATGGAGGAAGTCTTATAATCACTGCCTGCCACGACAGGGAGGAGCTGGAATATCTGTGCGATGAGATATATGAGATGAAGGATGGAAGGATATGTGGCTGACAGATTTGAATACCCTTTTTGACTCATCAATAATCGGTATCATGATATCTGTGTAGAAAATATCATCTTTTTGCTGATATACAAAAAAACCATTATTTTTTTCAACAGTATGGCTTATATTGCTCAGACCAAAACCATGGTCAATGGAGTGTTGTCTTGCGGTGGAATCAATAACAGGTGACCGGTTTTCACAGTGTATAACAAATTTATCGTTGTCAGTAGTTTCTATACTTATATTTATATATCGGCTGTTATTACATTTTATACATGCAGCAATACAGTTATCAAGCAGGTTCCCTAGAATTATACACAGATCATAGTCGTTTGTAGGAACCCGGTTAAAATCTACATTTAGCCTTACGTAGAATGCGATGTTATTTTTTGTTGCAATATTGTCATAGTTTGTTATGAATGAATCTATTACCAGGTTGCCAGTATTATACTTGGCATAGTTATCCTCTATGGATTGGATCGCGGTGGAGGTGTAATTTTTCAGGTCGTCAAAATGCTGCTTGTTGATCTGTTCCTGAATATAGAAGTAATGTTTTTTCACATCGTGTATAATTCTTCTGTTTTGTCTGTAGGATTCACTTAACTGTTCAAATTTACCTTTTTGGAAGTCGAGTTGACGTTGAATGTTCATATTTGTGTAGTTGACTACGGTGGATATAAAAGCCTTTTGTATAAGAATATAATTAACTATGTTAAGCAGAGAAAGGCATATAAACAGTACTTCATAGAAAAACATATTATCATTCTCTGATAAAAAATGCAGAGGGGTAAATGAAAATATGGTTAATGTTATTATAGGAGTTGTAAACAACAGGATACTATATTCTGTTGTATGCTCGTATTTCTGATTTCTAAAAAATATGGTGACAATAAGGCAGAGCAAAAAGAGCATTACTTTTGAACCGAGATTCATAATGCTGTAAAGCAGAGTTTTGTTTGCCATGTCAAGAATGTCAGGATTGACATGAGTAATTATAAAAGTAAAGAATGATTCGCCAAGCGAGACAAGAACCTGAAAAGACAGGGCAGTAAGTATTTTTGCTTTTATGGAGTTTGAGAAAAAACAGCAGAGAGCAAATGTTGTCAGAATGCTGAGAGCAGGAGTTATCACCACAGAAGAAAAAGAATTGTATCTGGATGATAACAGTTCATTTATATATAATATGACCTCGACTAATATGAGGCATAGTATATATATAGTTGAGTATTTTTTTTTAAAGTGTTTTAACATGTTCTTAAGATAAGAAGATACGATAAAAATATCAAAAATATAGGTTACGGCGCTAATTAAGTAAGTCATAAAATCCCTCTACAATCAATGGTTATGTATTGCAACAATCTTGTTAAGAAAACAGTCAAGTAGTTTCTTTCGGTTGCGTTTACTCATAGTAACAACTTCATCATTTTCAAGAATAATCTGGTTATCTTTGATAAAGTGAATGTGCTGAATATTTATCAAAGCATTTCTGGAACATAGAATAAATGAATTATCGGCAAGTGTGGTATTCCAGTAATTCAGAGTGCCGGTTGTGTGTATCTGATTATCTTTCATATGAAAAATCAGGGCTTTACTGGATGAATCCGAACATTCTATATAGTAAATGTCCTTTATGTATATAGTGTGTTCGGTATCATAATCACTGATGATCGTGACCAATGAATGGGTTTTCTTATAATAATTATATATATCATCCAAAAGTGTATTTAAAGTTGTGTAATTAATAGGTTTTTGTAAGAAATGATATGGATGAACCGAAAATGAATCCAGCATATATTCTGGGTAGTTGCTGATAAACACTATCAATACATCAAAATCTTTGGTGTGTTTAATTTTTTCTGCTATTGATATACCATTTTCACCAGGCATTTCTATATCAAGCATTAAAACTTGATATGGTGAGGACTGAGAAGAATCGTATGCAGACAACAGTGCAGAACCATTTTGGTATTTATCTACGTGGATATCTATGTCAAACTGTAAGGAATATGAAATTAACATTTTTTCCAGATTTTCCATAAAAGATTTATCGTCATCGCATATAGCAATATTTAGTCTCATTTTCTTCCTCCGTTATTTATAAATAGACCAATAATCTGATTCACAAAAACTATAGTGAGACAAATCATTATCAGATTTCCATATCTATATAAACGAAATGATAACACAACAGATAAAAGGATGTAAATTATACCTATGCAAAAGCAGCAATATTTTTTTATTTTGTGTTTTGCTTGATAGCTTTGCTTCTTGTTCTTGTGTGGAACTGGAGATAGTGCACATATACCGATTCCGGTAACAAGACAGACTAATATGTTCAAAACTGGAATACCAGGAATCAACCGGCATAACAACATACAGAGTAGATATACAGAGTATGATATAGAACAGCATGCATATGTGCTCCCGGCATGTGCGCCACCAGCCAGCATCTTTGTTGGAACAAGAACGGTTACATAGATTACAGATAGGATAAAGTTATGGGTTAAGGCACCAATGATTATGATGCTTAAGTTGAACAATACTAAATCCAGAGCGAAATCAATGCAGTATATATATGCAGCATCCAAATGACTATCTATTATGTTGTTATCTGACATGATATTGACAATCTTTTTGCTTAATTGCTCAGATAAGATCATGGCACGCACTCCCTTTTAATCAAAAATTATAAGCTGATAAAATTATACTCTCTGATATAGACAGAAAAGACAGAGAATCCGCGAATGGTCGAAAAAAGCAGGTGAATGGTAGATACATTTCATTCACCTGCTTTTTTTGGCCATTCACAGACGATTTTGGTTGGGTGGTGTCGAATGATGTTAGCATACAAAGTGCATAAACCAATATGGAAGGAGGACTGGGGTATGAGTAAGTTGTTAAAAAGGGTCGTAGTAAGATATGGAGCAAGAATATGTGCTATTGCTGCGATGGTTGCAACAATCTCACCTGTATGTTGTAGGGGGCAGTGGTATCAGCCAGAGGAACCTGACGGCATAAGCGAGATAAAGAGAGAAATGGAATAGTAGAAAGGGGAAGTATTATGAAGAAAAGAATGAATTTGTTAAAGAAAAAAACAGCAATATTAGCGATAGCTGGAGCGATGGCGATATCGGGCGCAGCGGGAATGGCAAGTGTTGCAAAAGCAGATAGCACTGGAGCTAAGACTGCTGGCATAGTAACTTTGTCTGGTGGAAATACAGACAATGAGAAGTTTTCGTTCAGCAACAAAAACAGCAAGAATGGATATTCTAATTTTAGGCGAAAATACAACAAGACAAAAGTGTATGTATTTCCGACTGTTGGTCCAAAGCTGGAATATACTGTTCAGGGGGCGAATTCAGAAAAAGGAGCAAATGTAGTAGACAGATCAGATTCACATGTAATTCCACTTGGTGTTGAGGCGAGCATCACAAACATGGTGAACGAGAGAAAAAATACATATGCAAGATTGAGAATGCGAAGAACTGTCAGCGCACAGGTGGATTCTATAGGATGGTGGAGCCCTGACTCAACAAGAAATTACGAAGTATATGATTGATCAGAGGTTGGTCTACTGATAAAGTGAAGCGGGTGAAGGCAGGATCATGAGGAGGAATACAAGATAATGAAAAAAAAGTATCTGGCAGCAGTAATAATATGCGTATTGATTATGGCAACGGGAGGAACTTCAGCATATATGCTTCAGAAAAACAAAGAAACTCCTGAGGAAAGGTCGAATACGACTACGAAGACTACTTCAAATGCAAGTAGTGAAAACTCAACGACTTCAGAAAAAAGCGTGGTTGAGGGGGTAGGAGATAATGTTTTGATGGTTGGAGCTATAAAGATAGAGATGTTGTCAGCAGATGTCATAGAGGGATCTGAGATCTCCACGGAAAACAGATATCCGGTTGAATATTTTCGGGATCAGACCCTGCCGGACCCTGAAGAAACAGAGGATATTATAGATTGGGATGCAATCTATGAGGAGGCTCCTGAGGTAAAAGACGTTCAGTTATCAGATTATGATGCGTATACGGTAGAAGAGTCTGTAGAAATCATGGACAGAAATCAGGATGTGATAGATAAGTACACATACACTAAGGTTAAACCTAGAAAATTTTATTTTATCAAGTGCAAATTGACCAATATGGGAAACGCAGATGTAGAGGATGCATTTCCATATGATGTTGTATATGACTCTCCTGAAGCGAGTGAGATAAGCTACAATGAAGCTTTGTGTTACTATGATAAGCCGATTTATACAGATGGGGATGAAAGAGCGATGAAATATTATTTCTTCAGGTTGAAGGGCCATGAGAGCATGGAATGTACAATTGGTTTGGCGGTCCCACAGGAATTTGACGAAAATGAGAAACACTATTATGGAAGTCTTATCACAGGGAACTTCTCATATGATCCGGCAAAACTACCGGATTATGTTGATATAGATTCGCTTCCGAAGACGGAAACAGATGATCAGTAATGGGAGGACGCATGAAGAGATATATTGGAGTTATTGTAGTGGTGGTGGTTATATGTGCAGCCATATTCTGGTGCGGCAGAATATACAGTATAAACCACGGATACATTGACAATACGCAGGTCGTTGAAGCGGGAGAAGCAATAGAATGTGATGGTCTGGTCATCAGATGTGTAGAGGCACATATATACAGTATAGATGATTATAAGACACGTTTTGGAGTGGATAACGTGGAGACACTTAGTTCGGAAGACAGATTTGTATGCGCCTGTCTCAATATAGAGAACAATACAAATGAATCTATTTCATGGGATGCGGTGATGGATATGACATCCTGTGGATTTGAATCTGCTACATGGTGCAGCTCCGTGAATCCCTATGATATGCAGGATATCAATGTGTTTTCAGATAATGAACTGAAAGCAGGCGCAGACCAGAAGGTATGGTATGTAACCAAAGCGGCCCGGGTATCGTTTGGAGATAAGACATGGGGACATATGGATGAGGAGACATTTTATTATGTGCCGGTGCTTGAGCCGGTGAAGATCAGGATGAAATTGGATATGGAATAAATTGGTGAATGATATGAATATATTTAAGTTTGAAATGCGAAGGGCATTTAAGAATATATGGCTTGCTGTAAGTGTTGCGATTGGAACACTGATAGGATTGGCGGATATTGTACTCTACTTAAAACAGTATGGTCATAAAGCGGATTGCGCACTGATCCAGATATGGCTGGGGACTGATTATCACTTTGCTTATAATAGTCTGTTCTATGTATTGCTTCCCCTGCTGGCCTGTCTGCCATATGCTGGTACATGTTATCAGGACATAAAAAGTGGATATGAACGGAATATATGTATCAGGACATCGCGCATAAAGTATATGCTGGCAAAGGAGCTCGCTGTGGTGGCTTCGGGAGCTGCTGCGACAGCCATTCCCCTTTTGATAGATCTGTTCATATGTGCCGGGCTATACCCAAATAAAAAACCGGATAAGTTGACATTCCTGTATACGGGTATTATAGACTGCAATATGTTTCCAAGGCTGTTTGCAGAGCACCCGTTATGCTATGCGCTGGTGTTTATTGTGCTTGATGCTTTGTTCGGCGGTATTGCCGGGCTGGTGGCAATGTGTTTTGCCAGATGGTGCGGAAGCAGATTTTCCACAATAATGGCACCATTTGCACTGTATGTGTTTACGGGAGTTATATTTGAAGGAACCGGAATCGGCACATGGTCGGCTATGGCAATGATAAATCCTATTCAAAATGTAGTTACATATAGATATCAGATAGTGACAATGTATGTTGTGGTATGCGCAGTTCCACTTGCATTGATATATATATGGCATAGGAGGAGAGATATTCTGTGAAAGAGATAATAATAGAGGGACTCAGTAAGAAGATAAAAGGCACGCTCATACTTGATAATGTTAATATGCAGATGGAGCCCGGGAAAGTGTATGGACTCAGGGGAAAAAACGGGTGTGGCAAGACCATGATAATGAGAGCTCTTTGTGGCTTGCTCATACCGGACAGCGGCAAGGTCATTATTGATGGTGAGGTTTTGCACCATGATATAAAGTTTCCGCGAAGCGTTGGAGTTTTGATAGAGAACCCTTCATTTCTTCCGCAGTATACGGGATATGAAAACCTTCGTATGCTGTCAAAGCTTATGGGAAATATAAGCGATGAAGAGGTGAGGAATGCGATAGAGAGGGTCGGACTTGATCCCGATGATGGAAGGACATACCGTAAATATTCGCTTGGAATGAAACAGAAGCTTGGAATAGCAAATGCAATTATGGGAGAACCGGATCTGATAATTCTGGATGAACCGATAAATGCACTTGATGAGCAGACGGTGATGAGCATAAAAACCGAACTTCTGAAGCTGCGTGACGAGGGAAAGCTAATAGTAATTGCGTGCCATGACAGGGAAGAACTGGAATTTCTGTGTGACATAATATATGAGATCAAAAACGGTACGGTTGCGGGATGCGAGGTGATCGGGGAATGAAAACTCTGAGACTCCTTGGAAGAGATACAACAAATGGTATATTGAGAAGAAGTTTTCTGTTTATCATACCTTTATTATTTGCTGTATCACAGACAAGGGAATTACATTCATATCTCAATGATCTCGTGGATCGAAATGCGTTGTTTACAAACGGTACACTTGCAGATTACATATTGTTTGCTACCAAAGGGATGAGTGTATACTATTTTGATCCAAAGGAGTATTTCCAGATACCAATATACTGGTTTGCATTCCAGATCGGGCTTGCGTATCTGCTTGCATATTATGCAAGTGATGATTTTCACTCGAATGGAAGGGTATTGTTTATAGCCGTTGGGAGCAGAAGTAAGTGGTGGATAAGTAAATTTATTTACTGCATTGTGACTGTGGTGTTGTATTATGCTGTGTGCATTGGTGGAATATGTGTAACAGCAGCTTTATATGGTGCTGATATGAGATGGGGAGTAACCCCTGGATTGGCAGTGCGTCTGTATACCACTTCGACAGTGAGTATGGGTACGTGGGATGTGCTTTGTGTGACCATATTACTGCCGGTATTGGTGTCTGTTGCGGTCAGTCAGGTTCAGATATTGGCTGGATTTCTTATTACACCTGTAGTCAGCTTTGCCGGTGTGTGTGCTATGTATGTATTGTCGGCCTACTATACAGTGTGGTATCTGCCGGGAAATTATACCATGTGGCAGAGGACATCGTATATAGAGGTGGACGGCGTTAATCCGGCCAGCGGACTGGTGCTTTCGGCAGGGATGATCCTGATATCTTTGATCGGTGGACTTATGTATTTTGACAGGAAGGATATATTGTGAGACTGTGAACTATAATAAAGGGAGAACGGTACAGATGCAAAAAGACGTCTGTACTGCTCTCCCTTTAAATTTGTTTAATAAACAGGTTTTCTGTTTTCAAATTCCTGTATATGGGTTATAATACTTTCGATTAAGCCTTTACAGGTTCAGGATAATCAACACCGAAGGTTTCGACTGTTACAGTCTTCATCTTCTGTTCCTGACGAGGCTTGTCATTGTAGTCAGTTGGCACATTTGCAATCTTGTCTACGATGTCAAGTCCCTCGATAACCTTACCGAAGGCAGCGTAAGCACCGTCCAGATGAGGAGATGTCTTATGCATGATAAAGAACTGTGAACCTGCTGAGTCAGGCATCATGGAACGGGCCATTGACAGCACTCCGGGAGTGTGGGCCAGATCGTTCTTGAATCCGTTCTGTGAGAATTCACCTTTGATTGAGTATCCAGGACCGCCGATGCCGATTCCCTGAGGGTCTCCACCCTGTATCATGAAGCCTTTTATTACACGATGGAAGATTATTCCGTCATAGAAGCCTTTCTTGATCAGTGAGATGAAGTTGTTTACAGTGTTTGGAGCAATGTCAGGATAGAGTTCTGCTTTCATGACATCGCCATTTTCCATAGTGATAGTAACTATTGGATTTGCCATGTATATCATTCCTTTCTTGGTATAAGATAGGGTAATGATAACATCAGTTAACAGAACAGGCAAATGAAATTTGCAGATACAGAAGGAGAAAGAGATGGATTGGAGAAACATAGCAAGACCCGTTATTATAATAGCGCTGGCGGTATGTCTGGTGCTGTTCGGGGTATACAAGGTTAAGGAGACGTATACCGGATTTATGCAGGAATATGAGGGCACCTACAGTGCCGGCGGCGGAGAGAAGATCGAGGTTACCATACCTGAGGATACATCTGTCAAGGAGGCAGCATCTATACTTAAAGATGCGGGGCTTATAAAGTATAAGCTTGCATTCCAGCTCAGAATGACCGGCTCGCAGTACAGCCACAGTCTTCAGCCGGGTACTTACACACTCACAACAGGTATGTCGACATTGGATATGATAAAGACTCTGTGTTACGTGGAGTCGACCAGAGAGGTAAAATATACACTGACAGTTCCTGAGGGATTTACGGTTGAACAGATCGCTGACAGATGCGAGGAGCTGGGCTTCTGCTCTGCAAAGGAGTTTCTTGAGGCGTGCAAGTCGGGAGAGTTTGAGTATCCGTTTGAGATACCTTCATCGGAAGTCAAGTACGCATTACAGGGCTTCCTGTTCCCTGCTACTTACGACATATATGCAGATATGACTCCAAAGGAGCTCATACAGGACATGATAGACAAGTTTAACAGCATTTACACAGATGACTTCAGGAAGAAGGCAGAGGAGCTTGGATATACAGATTTTGAGGTTCTCACCATGGCTTCCATAGTTGAGAAGGAGTGTAAGCTAGATTCAGACAGAGCGATGGTTGCGGGAGTATTTATCAACAGATTGAATGATGACATGCCTCTTCAGGTAGATCCATCTGTTCTCTATGTTGTGACTGACGGTCAGTACAATCAGGCAGAACTGTCATATGATGATCTGGAGGTTGATTCACCGTACAATACCTACAAGTACACAGGACTTCCTGTCGGCCCTATATGTAATCCGGGCGAGGCATCCATAGAGGGTGTCCTGAATGCGGTTAAGCATGATTACTACTACTACCTGACATCAGATGAGAGCCAGGGAGCATGTATCTTTAATAAGACATACGAGGGACATCTTGCTGACATAGAAAAGGCTGATGCAGCCAAGGCGGAAAAGGAAGCTGCAGAGGGTGATGGATCAGAAGATGGCTCCGATGAAAGCACTGATTCAGAGTAAAAAAATATAGACAAAATTATATAGCGAAAATTATCTAAAAGGGTATAAACTGCTTGCGATATATAGACTTTTTATATATAATAAAGGAGTATGTACCCTTTTGGGTTTTTATGCATCTAGTTATGCGCTTATGGAGGTGCGATAGGAGGAATATTTGATGAGGAAAATAAGTTTCAAGGTAAGAAATATCGGCTCTGAGAAATATTTGTCATATATTCTGAATGATGATTGTGAGTTTGACGAGGAGTTATTGGATTATCTGGAGGAGAACCGGATTCCTGAGCTCATTGATATCATTTATGAAGAGGATGATGAGAACGATTATCTTACATATAACGTTACAGGCAGGACAACGGTTGACGCACTCCTTTCGAATACGGTAAATGCTGAGAAGATATTGGGGATAATCAGAGGGGTAGCTTCTGGTATAGTTAATTTACGTGATCTTGGAATACCGGCATCATATGTGGTTCTTCACAAGGAGTTTACATATGTTAATCCGGTTACATACGATGTTGGAATGTTATGTGTTCCAGTTGAGTCAGAAGCCAATATCAATGCCGAATTCAGGATGTTCGCAAAGGACTTGCTGACGAGCGTTATTTATGATGACAGTGAGGATTGCAACTATGTGGCAAAGCTTCTCAATCTGTTGAATGCGGATAAGTTCACAGTGAGAAACTTCTATGCACAGCTCACAGAGCTTATGGAGTCTGCAGGAATGCAGGTGGAGGAGAACTTCGTTGATATAGGCTCAGATATGTCGGTTTCACAGTCTTCGGTTGACACGGCGGCATCTGATACAAGTATGGATGATCTGCCTGAGTTTGAGGACGTGTCATTTGGCGATGATGAGGAAGACGAGCTTGATGAGGTAGAGGAGATCAGTGACGAGGCGGCCGCAGCGAATGCGATATTCAAGGATCTTGATCTTGATTCGGATGAGACGAAGAAAGAGAATGTATCAAGCGAGATAGATATGTCGGTATTTGATGACAGCGTTCTTGAGGAGCTCGAGTTAGATGAGAGCCTTGATGAGGAAGAAGAGGATGACGAGGAGGGCATGACAGAGGCTCTCACATCAGATATGGCAGTACATGAGCCATCAGGACTTACAGAGGTTGCAAAGGCTGCCGATGGAGTTACGGAGGTTGAGCTTGACAAGAAGGATGAGCAGAAGCCGGTTCTGATATCTACGGACGAGCTTATGGATAATCCACCTGTTGTTAAGAATATCAAGATCAACCGTGCGAAGATCATACAGAAGGCGGTTGCTGAGACAGAGGAAGCTCAGATAGATAACCCTACAGAACAGATAGTTGCACCACAGTTCATGGACGGTGACCAGCCGGAGCCTGAGACGAATATGGATCCGGTGAAGGAGAAGGCAGAGGAGCCTGAGCAGAAGGGCACAGGAAGCACTGTTGAGCTGACCGGAGGAATGAACGTAGTTAAGGATACCGAACCTGAGAAGGCAGCGGTTAACAGGAACGCTCCAAAGGCTATGCCATATATAGTCCGTGTCAACACAGGCGAGCGAGTTATGGTCAACAAGGCTGTGTTCAAGATAGGAAAGGCGGCAAGAGGTGTTGATTACCATGTCGGTGGTAATGGTGCCATCAGCAAGGTACATGTCATCATCTACCAGAGAGAGGATGGATGTTATCTGAAGGATAACAAGGCGACAAATGGCACATATCTCAACGGAGCACGCCTGGATGAGAATGCAGAGCAGAAGCTTTCAAACGATGCCATGATAAGCATCGGTGGAGAGGACTTTATCTTCAAATTAAGTTAATATACACCACCCACGATGTGGGACAAGAGCAGGTAGCAATACCTGCTTTTGGTGTTTGAATGAAGGAATAATTTTTGACGGAAAATATGCGGATTTAGACGAAAGGGATTGAAAAAATGAACAGAGAAAAGGTTGTTGTAGTTCCGGCGGGGGAAACTTACAGAGTGAGTTACAGTCTGGATATCAGTGATGTGATAGATGCTAAAGTGTATGATATGAGCAGAAGCGGATCTATGCCTGAGATGGCACCGTGTGACATGCAGGAGAATGCCGGAGTCAGGGTGTTCAATTATCAGATCGATGACAAGAAGCCTCTTGCGGAGATACTGAGACAGGAGATGAACAAGAAGGAGATACTCACACTTCTGTACAACATTCTGCATGCACTGGAGATGTTTGGTAAGAATATGGTTTCGCTCAGCTATGTTGCAAGGGACGAGCAGTGTGTATTTGTATCGCCTGAGACATACGATGTCTGCTTTATTGTCGCTCCGGTACAGAAGGAAGTGACAGATCTCAATGAGGTCAGAGCATTTGTGAAGTCGGTGATAGTTGATGCGAGATACTCAGAGAATGACAATGACAATTACGTAGCACGCCTTATAAACTGTGCGAATATGAGAGGTACATTTTCAAACTCGGACATGAAGAACGAGGTTAAGGCGATGCTTGCAGAAGCAGGCATAGACGCTGCTGAGATAGACAGAATGAAGGAGCTTTCCACAAATACTCCAAAGGGTGGCAACAGCCACATACTTCGAGGTGAGTCACCTAAGGTGAGCAGACTCGAGGTTATGAGAAATAATGCGAGAATGAATGGATATGCACAGCCGATGGGACCAAACGGCCAGATGCCAAACGGAATGCCATCGATGGGCATGCCACCGATGGGACCGAACGGCCCGATGGGATCAAACGGCCAGATGCCAAACGGAATGCCACCGATGGGAATGCCACCGATGGGACCGAACGGCCCGATGGGATCAAATGGTCAGATGCCGAATGGCCAGGTTCCGAACGGAATGCCACCGATGGGCATGTCACCAATGGGACCGAATGGCCAGGTGCCAAACGGAATGCCACCGATGGGCATGCCGCCAATGGGACCGAATGGCCAGGCACCAAACGGAATGCCACCGATGGGCATGCCGCCAATGGGACCGAATGGCCCAATACCAAACGGTCCAATGGGATCAAATGGAATGCCACCGGTAGGCGTGCCGCCGATGGAGGAGCCGGTTAAGCCTGAGATGGCTGGAGCACAGCCGCAGGGGGATAAACCGGAGAATGTTGAGACGGTTGAAGCAGAAGCACAGGATGCCAAGCCGGAGATTGTAGAGCCTCCTGTTGAGGCAGAGCCGCAGGATGTCAAGCCAGAGGCAGTAGAGCCGGCTGAGACAGAAGCACAGGATGTCAAGCCTGAGCCAGCAGAGCCGGTTGAAACACAGCCACAGGAGATAAAGCCAATACCTCTAATGCAGGGCAACCCATTTGGAGGAAGACCGATTCCGCCAATGCCACCAATGCCACAGGCACACCAGATGCCAGAGATGCCGCAGAACCCACAGGGACAGCCGGTACCGCCAATGCCAGAGATGCCGCGGAACCCACAGGGACAGCCGGTAACGCCAATGCCACAGATGCAGCCGGTGCCACCAATGCCACAGATGCAGCCGGTACCACCAATGCCACAGACACCGCCGATGCCACAGGCACAGCCAGTGCAGGGCAATCCATTTGATGGAGCACCGGCACCATATTTCCTTAGGGTGAAGACGGGCGAGAGAATAAGCTTGGACAAGGCAGAGTTCAAGATCGGACATAAGGCAAGACTTGTGGACTATGCGATTACTGACAATTCAGCTATAAGCAGAGTTCATTGTGTCATAACAAAGAGAAATGGCGTGTGCTTCATCAGGGATAACAAGTCTACAAATGGTACATTTGTGAACGGAGAGGAATTGAAGGCGGGCGAAGAAAAGTTCCTGACGAACAATGCGATCGTTATACTCGGGGACGAGGAGCTTGTCTATCACATTAGATAGAATATCCGCAACGAAAGTTGAGACATAAATATTGGGAGGAATGTATATGGGGTTTAGCGCAGTATACAATACAGACGTAGGAATAAAGAAAAAGACAAATCAAGATTCGCTGGCGATCAAGATAGCGGATACTCCAAATGGACAGGTCGTGTTCTCCCTCGTATGTGATGGCATGGGAGGTCTGGCAAAGGGAGAGGTTGCCAGCAAGGAAGTCATAACAGCTTTCTGCAATTGGTTTGACACACAGTTTGTTGAGATGGTTGACAACAACAGCTTTAGTGAAGAGCTGCTGAGATACCAGTGGATAAGACTTGCCGTGGAGCAGAATGAGAAGATCAAGGCGTATGGCGAGCAGAATGGATTTATGCTTGGTACGACCATTTCTGCGATCCTCATATACAGAGAAATGTACTACATTCTCCATGTTGGAGACAGCCGAGTGTATGAGATCACTTCAGGGATAAGGCAGCTCACCGCAGATCAGACGCTTGTTGCAAGAGAGATCGCAGCGGGAAGACTTACACCGGAGCAGGCGGAGACGGACAGCAGACGAAGCGTGCTTCTCCAGTGTATCGGAGCTTCACCTGTGGTGGAACCGGATTTCGTAGTTGGGCAGGCAGCTCCCGGAGCGCATTACATGCTGTGTTCTGATGGATTCAGACATAAGATAACGACTCAGGAGATGATAGAGAGACTTGGCCCGGGAACATGCGTCGACGAGGCGAAGATGAAGGAGGGCTGTGAGTTCCTCACAGAGCTTGTGAAGTACAGAAAAGAAACGGATAATGTAACAGTAGTGCTTATTAAATCGGAGTAATGGGGATCGATATATGACAGAGTTAGGAACGGTATTAGACGGAAAATACGAAATACTTAAAAAAGTCGGCCAGGGTGGTATGTCAATAGTTTATCTTGCCATGGATAACCGACTTAATAAACAGTGGGCTGTAAAGGAGATCAAGAATGATGGCTCCAAGAGTACAGCCACACTCTTAAAGGGATTGGAGCGAGAAGCAAATATCCTCAAGGATGTGGATCATCCGGTACTGCCACGAATCGTTGATATCATCAATGAGAATGGCACGATCTACGTTGTCATGGACTTCGTAGAAGGACGTCCACTCAGCGATGTGCTCAAGGCGGAGGGAGCACAGCCACAGGAAAAGGTAATCGAATGGGGCAGGGCGCTTGCCAGTGCACTTGACTACCTGCATTCCATGAATCCGCCGATCATATACAGAGATATGAAGCCTTCAAATGTCATGCTGAAGCCGGATGGCTCGGTAAAGCTTATCGACTTTGGAACGGCTAAGGAGTACATAGTGGAGAACAATGCGGATACCACGGCTCTTGGAACAAGAGGCTATGCGGCACCGGAGCAGTTCGGTGATGCGCAGGGACATGGAATCTACAACACGGATGCAAGAACAGATATTTACAATCTGGGAGCAACGCTCTATCACCTTGTTACCGGCAAGAATCCATGTGAGCCTCCTTACGAGATAAAGCCTATCAGACAGTGGAATCCGATGCTCTCATCAGGATTTGAGAGAATTATACAGACGTGCTGTCAGCCGAGTCCTGAGGACAGATATCAGTCTTGTTCAGAACTACTGTATGCGCTGGATCACTACAACGAGCTCGACGATGCATACAAGGCAAAGGCAAAGCATAAGATAGCAGCGTTCTCAGTGGTTGCGGGATTATCGATACTCTCAGCGTGCTGTGCTGTGATAGGCGGAGTAAAGAAAGGCCAGCTCAAGGATCTTGATTACAACAACAAGGTCAACGAGGCGAGGGATGCAGTCGATGAGGGCGATTACAACAAGGCATTTGAGTGCTATAAGGCGGCTGTCGACATAGACCCAACCGCATCGGATGCCTATATAGGCTATATGGAGACATATGCTTACTATTATACAGAGGACGATGGAAACACTTCGGCCAACACCGAGACGGCGGCAGAAAAGGGAATAAGACTTGCGCTTAAGAACAAGGACGAGATAAAGGACGACGTAAAGTTCAAGATAGCCATGTTGTATTACGACGAGGTCAAGGACTACAGTGCGGCCAAGAAATATTTCAATATGGTTGATGAGAGCAAGGACTTCCCGGATCAGGCAAAGCAGGCAAAGTATTACGCTGCGATATGTGACAGCAAGATAAACAAGTCTGCAAGCTTTGATACGAACAAGGAAAATATATTTGCATTCCAGGATTACAACAGTGACAACATAGATGACACCAATCCTGACAAATACACCAATTACCTCAACATAGCTTACATATATCTTGGCGAGATATCCAATGATCCGGAGCTTGCGAACAGAATAGAGGTGCTGATGGATGAGGCGATGAAGAACCTGGACGACAACGCAGAGGTGCTGAACAGCCAGTTCCCGGCGGACAGAGGCGTAAAATACTACAATGGCCAGTATTCAGGAGTTATGTACTCGGTATATACAGAACTTGCCGAGAATGCGGATGATGCGGGCCAGCAGTTACATTATTACAACTCTGCGGCGAACAGTGCAGCGCTTTATCTGAACAGTCTGGATATAGAGGGCGAGAATGCGACAGAGACATCCAAGAAAGCATATTCAGAATACTCGGTGAACGAGGCTGAGACTTATATCAAGATGGCAGAGAACAGCGGCGATGACAGCTACTATGATGAGGCAGAGAGAATATATGGCAACGCTGAGACTACACTTGGAACCGATGACAACGCAGCGGTCGTGTACGTAAGCCATCTGAGTTATCTGGTCGATAGATATTCGAATAAATTTGGAAGCGATTCGGCAGCATGGAATGCCAGTGCCACAAGGGCTGTGAGGAAAGTGTACGAGAACGGTAACAAAGTTCCGGCACTTGCAAATGGTCTTAAGCAGGGATGGCAGTCGTTATCCAATGACCTGACAGTTAAGAGCATAGTAAATGGCAGTTCAAGGTCAACGAGCGAGTAAGGGAGGAGTGAAAGGTTATGGCAACAGTTTATAATGTAATGTTATATGGCGGCCTGGCACTTGCGATCGTATTCGCTATTGTGGCGGTGGTACTGTTCTTCGTGTTAAAGATACCGAAGGCGGTGGGAATTGCCACAGGCTCAACAGCCCGTAAGAAGATCGATGAGATCAAGGAGAAGGGCTATGAGAGTGTACAGGGAGGCGGTGCCTCCAAACAGGAGGCGATCAAGAACCATACATCCAGAATTTCGGTAAGGGATGTAAAGTCAACTGCAGTCGAAAAACATTCTGAGAAGGGAATGGCAAATTACGAGAAAGCGATAGCTGATCTCGGGAAAAAGAGACTGGAGGATGAAGGCGAGACTGCAACTGATATTCTCCGCGATGATGCCGAGGAGGCAACAGATATTCTGAGGGAAGACGAAGAGAATCTTGACATCAATGGCAGCAGCTTTGAGGAGGCGACAGACATCCTCAGAGAAGATGCGGATGAGGAAGCAACGGATGTACTCAGAAATGACGAGGCAGACGAGGAAGCAACGGACATACTCAGAAGTGATGAGGCGGA
>ULXE01068089.1_pt1 | contig 38607 bp, 34 predicted proteins | sample 1961001 | NCBI WGS metagenome assembly ULXE01 (sample SAMEA4835831, study PRJEB28245) | human gut metagenome | biome: gut microbiome; material: fecal sample | place: Denmark | collected 2008
GATTTTATTTTTTATAATTTGGTTTCAAAAGTAACGAAAAAAAACGAGATATCAAGCGCGACACGGGGAATTTATGCAAATCGTCAATCAGAACGCGCTGAAATCCAGAAAGAACAGCATCTTCCTCTTCCAATTCTACTTCGTAGCATCGGGCATGGATTACCCGGTGTGACAACACGTGTTTCACCTCAGGAGATACCACGCGGAACATACGTATGGAGCGGTTACCTACCAGTTTCCGGAATGCCGGAAGAGAGAAAATCTCTTCTTCTCCTACTTCCTGTTCCGTTTCAATCAGCGGAAACTCATACAGATTCTGCCAGATGTCTCCGGCTTCACGCCTTTTTATAAATGTATGCACGCCTGCACGCACGTAAATATAAGAAAAATAACGGTCTAACACCTTCGTTTTACGTGCTTTCCAGGGAAGTTTGTCCACTAAATTCTTTTGCAGGGCCACACAACTGTCTGAAAGCGGACAAAACAGGCAGGAAGGCGACGACGGCACACATTGCAAGGCCCCGAAATCCATGATAGCCTGATTATACAATGCCGGACGCGACTTATCCATCATTTCATCTGCCAGCAAAGCATACAGTTTTTTCCCAGCTCCTGTATCAATCGGTTCTTCCACGCCCAGCCACCGGGACAATACGCGATACACATTCCCGTCGACCACCGCATACGGCATGTCGTAAGCAAAGGAACAAATGGCTGCGGCCGTATAGTCTCCCACCCCCTTCAATGCCCTTACATCTTCATAACGCACGGGAAAAGCTCCTTTTTCGGCAATCGTACGCGCAGCTTCGTGCAAGTTACGGGCACGCGAATAATAGCCCAGCCCCTGCCAGCACTTCATCACTTCGTCTTCCGAAGCCTTTGCCAGTGTTTCTACATCCGGAAAATGCTCCATAAAACGGCAGTAATAATCATATCCCTGCACCACACGGGTCTGCTGAAGAATGATTTCCGAAATCCATATCTTATAAGGGTCTTTGGTGTCACGCCAAGGCAGGTCACGCTTGTTCTCCTTGTACCAGTCAATTATTGTAGTTGCAAACAAATTCATCCAATCTATAATTTGGCTGCAAAAATAATACATTTGCCCGACATATACAGAAAAACCACGTCATACAGCTGTATAAAAGACTCGTAACTCTCAAAAAAGCACGAGTTTTCTAAAAAAATATTCCCGAGAAATTTTCGAAAGATACAGAAAAGCTATATATTTGCAGTCCAAAAATTTAAGATAACGTATAACAATAATTATTAGCGCAATGACTAAAGCAGATATTGTAAACGAAATTGCCAAGAACACAGGTATTGACAAGGCAACAGTATTAGCAACCCTTGAGGCGTTCATGGGATCAGTAAAAGAATCTTTGTCGAAAGATGAGAATGTCTACCTCCGTGGTTTCGGTAGTTTCATTGTAAAGAAAAGAGCGCAGAAAACTGCTCGTAATATTTCTAAGAATACTACCATTATTATTCCGGAACACAATATTCCGGCATTTAAACCAGCAAAAACATTTACTCTATCAGTAAAAAAATAATTAACATTTAGTATTAACCCATAAAATTTTGAAGCTATGCCAAGCGGAAAGAAAAGAAAAAGACATAAAATGTCTACACACAAACGTAAAAAAAGACTAAGAAAGAACAGACATAAAAGCAAAAAATAATTGTTAGTCTGTCCGACTTCAATAAAGAACAAACTTGCAAAGCTCAACAAAAGCCTTTCAGGTTTGTTCTTTGTGTAATTAGCAACCTAGTAAAAACAAAAAACCAAGTAACAAAGTGACAAGCGAATTAGTAGTAGACGTACAGCCCAAGGAAATTTCTATCGCCCTCATGGAGGACAAGAATCTGGTAGAGTTCCAGAAAGAGGAACGAAACCTCTCCTTTTCCGTAGGCAACATGTACGTAGGTAAAGTCCGGAAACTCATGCCCGGCCTCAACGCCTGCTTTGTAGACGTAGGCTTTGAGAAAGACGCTTTTCTTCACTACCTGGACTTGGGACCACAATTTCATTCTTACCAGAAGTACCTCAAGCAAGTAATCAGCGACCGGAAAAAGCTCTATCCCATGTCGAAAGCTTCCATGCTGCCCGACATTGAAAAGGATGGAACCATTTCCAGCGTGCTCCAGCAAGGACAGGAAGTCATCGTACAGATTGTCAAGGAACCGATTTCCACCAAGGGGCCGCGACTGACCTGCGAATTGTCGTTCGCCGGACGCTATCTGGTACTGATACCTTTCAACGACAAAGTATCCGTTTCACAAAAAATAAAATCCAGCGAGGAAAGAGCACGCCTCAAACAACTGCTGCAGAGCATCAAGCCTAAGAACTTCGGAGTCATTGTACGTACCGTGGCCGAAGGAAAGCGCGTGGCAGAACTGGATGCGGAACTGAAAGTCCTGCTGAAACATTGGGAAGAAACCATCACGAAAGTACAGAAGGCCACCAAACTGCCCTCACTGGTTTATGAGGAAACAAGCCGTACCGTAGCCATGCTGCGCGACTTGTTCAACCCGTCGTACGAAAACATCTATGTGAACGACGAAACCGTTTTCAACGAAGTAAAAGATTATGTAGCACTCATTGCTCCCGAGCGTACGGGCATCGTGAAGCGCTACACCGGCCAGCTCCCTATTTTCGATAACTTCGGCATCACCAAGCAAATCAAATCCTCTTTCGGGAAAACCGTTTCCTACAAGAGTGGAGCTTATCTGATTATCGAACATACGGAAGCACTGCATGTGGTGGACGTAAACAGCGGAAACCGTTCCAAATCGACCAACGGACAAGAAGCGAACGCACTCGACGTGAATTTGGGCGCAGCCGATGAGTTGGCACGCCAGCTTCGTCTAAGGGATATGGGAGGTATCATTGTGGTAGACTTCATCGATATGAACCTGGCTGAAAACCGGCAGAAACTTTACGAACGCATGTGCCAGAACATGCAGAAAGACCGGGCCAAGCACAACATCCTTCCTCTGAGCAAATTCGGACTTATGCAAATCACGCGCCAGCGTGTGCGTCCGGCCATGGATGTCACTACTGATGAGGACTGCCCAGTATGTTTCGGAAAAGGAAAAATCAAACCTTCCATCCTGTTTACCGATACATTGGAAAGTAAGATTGACTATATGGTCAACAAGCTGAAAGTGAAGAAATTCACACTACACATTCATCCTTATGTCGCTGCCTACGTAAATCAGGGACTCATGTCCATGAAGCGCAAATGGCAGATGAAATATGGATTTGGTATCAAAATCGTTCCGAACCAGAACCTGGCGTTCCTGCAATATAAATTCTTTGACATGAACAACCAGGAAATGGACATGAAGGAAGAATTCGAAATTAAATAATCGAGTAGGAGGTAAACACTAATCATAGGTGTTTATCTCCTATTTTCATGTTTACCGACCTCTCACACCACCGTACGTGCCGTTCGGCATACGGCGGTTCCTATTTTGGGTACCATTCGAGATACGAGCCCATTAAGGTAGGATATCCTGCCTTTCGCAGGCTATCCTTATTTATCGCCACCTTCAATATAGGACTATCAGCAATACGCCAATAACCTTTGCGGGTGTTACCCCATTCCCATGCCTTGTATTTTCCAATACCACATTTAATGAGGTTTGCTACCTTGGTCTTGGATTTCTTCCAGGATTTCCATATACACATACGTATTCTCCGTCTTAACCACTCATCCGTATCAAGAAGAAAACGTTTCATATCGGCAAGGTGATAGTATCCAATCCATCCACGTATGTACCCTTTCAGTTTCTGTTTCCTCTTGACGTATCCCCATCCGTTGCTACGATTCGTCAGTTCTTTGAGTCTTGATTTCATCTTGGATTTGGACTTCGGATGTACTGTGAGACGGCATTTGCCTTTCATTACATAAAAGGAGTAACCGAGATACTTAACCCCTTGGACATACGACACTACAGTCTTTTCCTTGTTGACTTTGAGATATAAAGTTCCCTCTATATATCGGGTTATGGACTCCTTGACTCTTCTTGCCGCCCTTTTGGACTTACAGAATATCATCGAGTCATCGGCATAGCGAACAAAAGGAAGCCCTCTGCGTTCGAGTTCATTGTCCAATTCATTGAGCATAATATTGCTCAGCAATGGACTTAGTGGTCCTCCTTGGGGAGTCCCCTCCTCGCTCGCTTCGAACAGACCTTTATTCATTACACCGCTTCGGAGATATTTGTGTATTAGACTGACAACTCTGCCGTCTTTAATAGTACGGCTGAGGATTTCTATGAGTTTGCTATGATTAACGGTATCAAAGAAGCGCTCGAGGTCAAGGTCTACTACATATATGTAGCCTGCATTGATTATTTCTTGCGCCCCTCGCAGTGCGTCATGACAACCTCTTCTTGGACGGAAGCCGTAGCTTCTCCTCGAGAATTGGCACTCACAGATAGGGGTCAGAACCTGGTTAATGGCTTGTTGCACCAAACGGTCTACCACGGTGGGGATTCCTAAAAGGCGCATCTTGCCATTGTCCTTGGGGATTTCTACCCTTTTGACGGGGTTCGGACGGTAAGAACCGTCCATCAAGGAACGAATGAGCGCATCTTTATTGGCTAATAGCCACGAGAACAATTGTTCACATGACATCTTGTCGATACCGCCACAGCCCTTGTTACCAATCACTGCCTTATAGGCTCGATTAAGATTGGCAGGACTCAGGATTTGCTCGAAAAGGTGTTCCTTGTCGAATGGTACTTCCACGATGTTGTCTTCACACATCCACATGAAAGTCTGCACTCCCCCAGACCATTCGGTTTCCGACCTGTCTCTTTGAGGGCAGCCATTAACTTTAGATAATGTTTTCTGCATTCGTTCTCTCATTAGGTATGTTTCAATTACTATCGTTTAATTATTAGGTTCAGTCCTTCACAAACTCTTCGACACGTTTGCTACTATGACATCTGCTGACTTCTCACGACAAGCTTTACTCCGCTGATTTCGATTTCTTTTTCACTATTATCATGCGTCCGTGAGACCTCCTCGGATAAGGGTATTAACTTTCCATCTTATGTCTGCTTCATTTACATTGACTGTTCCGAATAGCTATAGGGCTTTGATTTGTGATGCAACCTTACCCACAGTCTTATGCCTTATATGAAGTTTCTGTCCGTCAGACCAGATGTTTGCCGCAAGCTTCTTTCAGATTCCAACTCGCGATGGACACCCTTGCTTTGGGCTGTATGATTCCCGCTATTAGGGCTCATTAGGGACTTGCACCCGTTAGCTAATACTCATGCCGAGCATACATCAGAAAGGCCGTCTCCCACCGCAAAACAAAGGAGACGGCCTTTTTTGTCTCCAAAGGCAAAGCTCCTTCCCCCTCTCTTTCCTGATTGAAAAACGTACAAGAAATAAACGAGCAACTGTGCCACATGATTTAGGTTTCTCTCTGCAAAAACCTACGTTTTCCACAAGAGAAACATAAGGTTCCGCACCGGGAAACATAGGTTTCGCGGCAGGGAAACATAATTACAGCAAAGGCTTTCGGAACACTCCGTACTGATGTTTTCTCTTATTTCACCCCAGCACGTTACACACCGGAATTCTGTTTTTATCCTTTATGCCCTTGTCGATTTCCTCCTTTTTTTACTACCTTTGCAATCAAGTATCATTTTAATACAAAAACATGAAAATACGTAGCATTTTATTCGTTATTGGGGCTGCATTCTCTCAGCTTTTGCTGGCACAACAGACTTTGCCGCGCGATCCGGACTGCTGTACCAGTATCATGGTGGGGAAACTGGCCTCAACCGATGGCTCTGTCATGACGAGCCACACCTGCGACAGCTGGTACCGTACGTGGGTAAACGTAGTACCGGCGGCAGATTTTGCCAACGACACAGTGATGAACATTTACGACGGACGCATGCACACGGAATCGGTCAACGACCAGACGAAACTGACCGTGAAAGGACAGATTCCGCAAGCCAAACATACCTACGCTTTTCTGGATACGGCTTATCCGTGCCTGAACGAGAAGCAGCTGGCCATGGGAGAAACGACCATCAGCGGACGGGATACCCTGCGGAACCCTAAAGGAATGTTCATGATTGAAGAACTGGCCCGCGTGGCATTGCAACGCTGCACCACGGCCCGCGATGCCATTCAGCTCATGGGCAAGCTGGTGAAGGAATACGGTTATGGCGATTCGGGCGAATGTCTGACCATTGCCGACCCGAAGGAAGTATGGCACTTTGAAATCTTCGGCGAAGGCCCCGACCAAATTGGCGGTGTATGGGCTGCCGTACGTATCCCCGACGATGAAGTGGGCGTATCAGCCAATATCTCACGTATCAGCACGCTCAACCTGAAGGATACACGTAACTATATGGCCTCTGAGAACGTGTTCAGCGTGGCCAAGAAACTCAAGCTGTGGGACGGCAAGGAACCGTTCAAGTTCTGGAAAGCCTACGGAGGTCCGAACTATTTCGGCAAAATGCAGGCATTCAGCATCCGCGAATTCTTCATTCTGAGCACACTGGCTCCGTCGCTCAAGCTTAGCATGGACGATGAGGAACTGCCGCTGAGTGTAAAACCGGAAAAGAAAATCAGCAATGCCGACGTGATGGCTTACCTGCGCCAGACGTATGAAGGTACGGAATGGAGCGTAACGAAAAACCTGAAAGTGGCTGTCAAGGACAGAAAAACCGGAAAGACTGATACCATTACCAGCCCGCGTGCCAACCCGTGGATGCGTACCGACGAGGTACAGCTGTTCAATGCACTGCAAAAGGGTGCCGTGACAGCCAACCGCAACGTGGCCGTGCCGCAATGTGCGTACTCTACCGTCATCCAGTTGCGCGACTGGCTTCCGGATGCCGTGGGAGGTGTCTGCTGGTTTGGCATGGACAACCCCGGACAGAGTCCGCGCGTACCCATCTTCTGCGGTACGACCGACCTACCAGAAATGTTCAAGATTTGCGGCAACCACCGCTACCGCCTGGATGCTGCCTTGTGGCACTATCGCCAGGCCAACAAGCTGGCTACCGTGAGATGGGGAAATGCCCGGAAGATTTTGGAAAAGAACCTGCTCCATTTTGAAAGAAAAGGACTGGAAGAACTGACGATGGTGGAACAGCGCTATGCCGAACTGGTCAAGAATCAGGGAGAAGAAGCTGCCAAGGCTTATCTGACCGACTATACCAAAGACTTTATCGGAGCTACCCTTCTGCGCTGGGACGAAATGACCGCCAAATACTGGAATGACTACCGTTTCGGATTCTGATTCCTTATTAATACACACGTAAAAAAACACATAGAAAAAATATGAAAACAGTTACATTTATCTCTGCATTACTTCTTGCTTCGGCCACCGTTCAGGCACAGCCCAAGGCCGAAGGCTACCAGTTTACTACCGTAGTCAACCAGAAAGTGACTCCGGTCAAGAACCAGGCTGCGACCGGTACCTGCTGGTGTTTTGCCACTACCTCTTTCATCGAAGCCGAACTCCTGCGTCAGGGAAAAGGTGAATTTGACCTCTCGGAAATGTACATTGTCCGTCAGAAATATATGAACCAGTTGAACGACAACTACCTGCGCCACGGAAAAGGCAACATCGGTCAGGGAAGTATCTCACCCAGCTGGTTTACGGCTTTCACTCAGGTAGGCATCGTGCCGGAAGAAGTATACAGCGGCATCAACTACAATTCTCCTACACACAATCACAAGGAGCTGGCCTCTTATATGGAAGCCATTGCCGGAAAAGCCGTACAGATGCGTCAGCGCAGTCCGGAATACGACAAGCTTATCAAGAGCCTGTTCGACATCTACATGGGCGAACTGCCTGAAAAGTTCACCTACAAAGGCAAGGAATACACCCCGCAGTCCTTCGCAAAGAGCCTGGACATCCATCCCGAAGACTACGTCATGCTGACCAGCTTTACTCACAAGCCCTACTACCAGGCATTTGAAGTAGAGATTCCCGACAACTGGGAACATGCCAAAATGTACAACCTTCCGCTGGACGAAATGATGGAAGCTACAGACTATGCACTGAAAAACGGCTATACCGTATGCTGGGACGGAGACGTCAGCGAAAAAGGTTTCTCTTTCAAGCACGGAGTAGCCATCAATCCGGAAACCGAAAAGACAGAAGACCTGAAGGATACTGACTTTGCCCGCTGGCAAGGTATGGATGCACAGGAAAGACTCAACGAAGCCTTCAAGTTTGAATATCCTTGTCCGGAAGTCAAGGTAACTCCCGAAATCCGCCAGAAAGGATACGAATCTTTCGTGACAACCGATGACCACCTGATGCACCTCACCGGCATTGCCAAAGACCAGAACGGCACGAAGTACTACATCACCAAGAACTCTTGGGGAACCGACCGCAATGACTTCGGCGGTTACCTGAACATGTCGGAAAGCTACGTACGTGCCAAGACTATCTACGTGCTTGTACACAAGGATGCCCTGAGCAAGGACATGAAGAAAAAGCTCGGACTGACCGACTAAAAAAACTGCCTGAAAAACAACCAGGTTACCAAAATGGATGCTTATCTTTGCTGCTGTCAACAGATAAGCATCCATTTTTTATGAAAACTGAAGACTATAGTCCCATTTTAGAGTCGGCCGGCATCCGCCCCACCTCTACCCGACTGCTCATCTATGAAGCCATTGCCCGTAACAGTGACACATTCAGCCTGAGCACGTTGGAAAGGCAACTCGACAGCATCGACAAGTCGGTCATCTTCCGCACCCTCGTGCTCTTTCACGAGCACCACCTGATACACAGTGTAGACGACGGTAGCGGCTCACACAAATACTGCATCTGCCACAACCACGGACACTGCCACGAAGAAGAGGCTCACTGCCACTTCTATTGTGAAATCTGCCAGAACACCTACTGCCTGAACGAAGACCTGATACCGCACATCGACCTGCCCGAGGGCTTCATTGCCCGAAAGGTGAACTACATCGTGAAGGGTATCTGCGCCAAGTGCGCTGCCAAGCACTCTGTTTAAGGCCGTTTTTTTGATTTACATCAATAAAACACCGGAAAATCAAAATTTCATGTTATAAAACATATATTCTATTCAAAAAAGCCCTATCTTTGCAGCGTAATCAAGAACAATAGTTCAACGGTTACCAGGAAAAAAGATTGTTATAGGATTTAAAAAGATTGTTTTTACCTCGTCGGGATGACGACGTATTTTTGGATTAGGTTTTAGATTTTAAGGTATTAAAGTTTTTTATTCACTAAAAAGAAAGGGTAACAACATGAAAACGATGAAGAATTTCATTCAGAAGGTCTTCAAGGGAGACCCGATGATTTGGGGTTACGTAATGCTCAGCTAATGAGTGTGTAACCCCTTTGCAGACCGGGGATGTTCGGTCTTTTTGACAGAAAGTTGTAAAGTTTACTGTATACAATACCTTTCAGAGGTATCATAAAAAAACGAGTGTATCTGCTTCGATGCACTCGTTTTTTGTATTGATAGCCAAAGTCCTGCAAAATAGTTCTTCACATAAGATGATATTGAAAGAAAGTTCCTGAATCTGTCACAAATTATTGCCAGTTCCGAATCTTTTCAATAACTTTCCTGCAAATTTCTAAAAACGATACAGAAATGTCATTAATCAGAGTTATTCTCTCTATTATTTTTCCGCCTCTTGCCGTGATTGACAAAGGCTGCGGCTCAATACTGATTGTCTTTATCCTCACCTTGTGCGGATGGATTCCAGGTGTAATCGGTGCCTTAATTATTCTCAACAAGAACTAAATCTAACTCTATTCCTAAATAAAAATCATTATGAAAGAATTACATGTACATGAAATTACAGGACATTCACTTGTCCCTGCAAAAGACATTCCGGCATTGCTCGATGAAAACCATATTGAATTTCAGGCTATCGATTGTGTAAACTGGAAGGACTATCCTTACCGTCCCGAAGTGGAATTCCGCATCGCTCACACGGGAGATGCCATTTTACTGAACTACCGCGTCAAGGAAGAAAGCGTACGTGCCGTAGCAGCAGAAGACAACGGCAGAGTATGGGAAGACTCCTGCTGTGAATTCTTCTTCCAGCTTCCCGAAGACCAGGAAGAAAATATCTACTACAACTTTGAATGCAACTGTGGAGGTACTTTGCTCATCGGTGGTGGAAGACCGGGCGACAGACCTCATGCACCAGTGGAAATCACCCGAAAAGTAGACCGCTGGACCTCACTCGACAAAGCTCCTTTTGAAGAGCGTATGGGAGAATGCAGCTGGCAGCTGGCCCTTTGCATCCCAAAGGAAGCATTCTTCCGTCATCAGCTTAAAGGTTTCAAAGGAATGACTGCTCATGCCAATTTCTACAAATGCGGCGACTTGCAGCACACCCCGCACTTCCTGTCATGGAACAAAATAGACTTGCCGAAGCCCTGCTTCCACTGTCCGGAATTCTTCGGTAAGATTATGTTTGAATAAGAAATTGCACCAATAAAAAACAAGAACGAATGTACTTGACTGTTTTCCTCTCAGGGTATGAATACAAAAATGAATATAAGTATGAGAGAGAAAAGAGGAAAAGCAGTCAAGTAACATTCGCCTGCAAACACAATAGAAACTAAAAAAAGAGAACTAAATATGCTGTCCTCCACCCAGCGCCTGATACAAGTTGATCAGGCTTTGTATCTCCTTGAAACAGTTAGCGGTTTGAGAGAGCTGGGCATTCAACAACGTCTGCCGGGCAGTCAGCACTTCCAGATAGGTCGTGTTGCCATGCTGCATCAGCAGTGACGTACTGGTGAAAGCCTTTTCCAGGGCAGCCACCTGATTTTCGTAATTATCTTTTTTCCTTTTGCTTATCTGATAAGACACCAGCGCTTCGTTCACTTCCGTACCGGCATCCAGCAACTTTTGCTCAAAAGCCAGAAGAGCCTCTTCCTGCTGTGCCTTGGCAATGCGCCGGCGGGCAATCAACGTTCCTCTGTTAAACAGCGGCTGCGTCAGAAAAGCCAGTGCTGAGGTAACAAACTTACCTGGATTGGTAATCAGTCCACCCACCGAATTTGTCCATCCGGCACTTCCACTTAAGGTTATGGACGGATAAAAGGCTGAATTAGCCTGATTGGTCACATAAAACGCTTGTTCCAGGTCACGTTCGGCCATACGCACGTCCGGACGGTTGGAAAGCATCTGAAGTGGAACTCCCACAGACAAACGTGAAGTGAATTGTTGACCGGAAAGTTTTTCCTCTCGCAATCTTATGCGGTGTCTCTGCCAGCAGCAAAGACAGACTGTTTTCTACCTGGTTAATCTGTTCTTCCAAATCCATCACCGAATTCTCTACTTCATAATAAGTAGCCCTCATCTGTGAAACGGCAGCCTCATCGGCCTGTCCCGCATCCATCAGGGCCTGCGTAGACTCCACGGTTTCCTTCCACGTATCGGCTGTTTGACGGGAAATCTCCAGTTGCTCATCGAGCATCAATAACGTGTAATATGTATTCGCGATATTGGCTATCAGGCTGGAATACACTGCCTGCTTATAATCTTCACTTTGCAGATAAGCGGCTTTAGCCTGACGTTTGGCATTACGCAGTTTCCCGAAAATGTCCAGTTCCCAACTGGCTGTCACCGGAAGCGTATAGGTGTGTGAAGCCTTGCTGCCTTCCACCGTATTGATACCCCCTTGCGGAGAAAGAGCAAAGGAAGGAAGAAAAGCCAGTTTGGCCGAAAGCAAAGAAGCCTTCGCTTCTTCCACACGCAGACTGGCTGTCTGCACATCTGTATTCTGCGCCAGCCCCTTTTCAATCAGATCCTGCAAATAAGGGTCTGTAAAGAAATCCCGCCAGTGAATGTTTCCGATACTTGCCGTATCGGAAACTGTGACCTCTTCACCGTACAAGTTCTCTGGAACCGAGGTCTGCGGTTCATAGCTGGTATATATTCCGCAGCTGCTCAGCAAGAGCGTTGCGCCACATGCGATTATCTTTGATGTATTCATATTGTTCATTTACTTTTCTGTGTTAAAGGCACTTTTCTCAATTAAGGTCTGTTCCTTCTCATATAGAATCTGCTGGTCGGGTTCCTTCTGCATAGGGCCACGCAATTTTTCCTGAAGGTATTCGAACACCACAAAGAAAACCGGAACCACAAAGAGCAGAGCCAACGTACCAATCAGCATACCTCCTACTACACCCGTGGCCAATGAACTGTTTCCGTTTGCTCCGGCACCGGATGAGAACATCAACGGAAGCATACCGAAAATCATACACAAGACGGTCATGATAATAGGACGGAAACGGGCCTGAGCTGCCGAATAAGCAGAAGAGATAATCCCCATACCCTTACGACGGCGTTCAATGGCATACTCTGTAATCAAGATGGCTGTTTTAGCCAGCAAACCAATCAACATGATGGCACCGGTCTGTAGATAGATGTTGTTCTCCAACCCTGCTACACGGGCAAACAGGAAGCTTCCCATCAACCCGAAAGGAACGGACAGAATCACGGCCAACGGTACCAGGAAACTTTCATACAAGCAGGACAGAATCAGGTAAATCAATACCACACAGAGGGTATAGATGAACACGGTCTGTGCTCCTCCGCTGCTGGCTTCCTCACGTGCCATACCTCCATATTCATAACCATAGCCGGAAGGAAGTACCTGAGCCGCAACCTCCTTAATGGCTTTCTGAACTTCACCAGTAGAATATCCCTCGGCCACGTTCACATTCACATCAATCGTATTATACAAGTTGAAACGCTTGGCAATTTCCGGACCTAAGACAGAACGCAGCGTCACAAACTGGCTGACCGGCGCCATCTCCGTTCCATTACGCACAAACATATTGTCCAGCGCATGCTGATTCAAACGGGCATCGGGTGAAGCCTGAATCATGACACGGTATACCTTTCCATACTTATTGTAATTAGACACGTATGAACCTCCACAATAGGCTCCCACCACATCGAGTACATCACTCGGACTGATTCCGGCACGCTTGCATTTAGCTGCATCTACATCCACCGCAATCTGAGGGAAGTTCATGGCGTATGAACTATAGGCCATTGCCACTTCCGGACGTTCGTTAAGGGTCATGATAAATTTCTGTACGGACTCATAGAACGGCTGCATGTCGCCTCCCGTTTTGTCCTCCATATAAAGTTCCACCGCATTACCGGTTCCGTATCCCGGAATCATGGCTGGCTGGAAACAGAATACCTGCGCCTCCTTTATCTCGCTGAACTGGGCATTCAGGCGCTTCATGACAGCTTCAACAGAATGTTCCTTACCTTTTCGTTCATCCCAGTGATACAAGCGGATGATGACCGTACCGTATGACGTTCCCTGCCCGGAAATCAATCCATATCCCGTAATACGCGAATAATGCTCTATCTCTGGAGTGGCTTTCAATATATCCTGCACCTTGTCCATCACCTTATTGGTTTCAGCCAAAGAGTTACCAGGTGAGGTACTGATATTAATCATCATGGTTCCCTGGTCTTCCTGAGGCACCAGTCCGGTCTTGGTTGTCGACATCAGATATACCAGCAATACAGTGGCAACACCCAGTGAAGCCCATACAGTCCACCGGTGATGGAAGAAGAACATCAGTCCTTTCTTGTATTTACCCAGCATCGTATTAAATGACACGGTGTAAGCCGCACGGATACGACCGCTGAAGCTCTTGATACTTTTCTCCGTGTCAGAAGCTTTCATCATCATGGCGCACAAAGCCGGACAAAGCGTCAAGGCATTAATACAGGAGAGTCCTACAGCCACCGCCATCGTAATACCAAACTGAGTGTAGAACACTCCGGAAGTTCCTCCCATGAAAGTCACCGGAATAAATACAGCCATAAAGACAAAGGTACACGACACAACGGCCATCGTCACATCACTCATGGCATCCTTTGTGGCAAGATAAGACGAGCGATATCCCACATCAAATTTGGCCTGTACGGCTTCCACTACAATAATCGCATCATCCACCACGGTACCAATGGCCAGCACAAGGGCAAACAAGGTCAGGATATTGATACTGAATCCGGCTACCGACAGGAAGGCAAACGTACCAATCAGTGACACAATGATGGAAATGGAAGGAATCAAGGTACTCTTGAAGTCATGCAAGAAGAAGTAAACCACCAACACTACCAGGATAATAGCTATCACCAGGGTTTCAACCACATTGTCGATAGAAGCAAAAAGGAAGTCGTTCACACTCATCATCTGAATAAACTCCGTTCCCTCCGGAAGATCTTTTGAAATATCATCCAGCAAGTCGGAGATTTCCTGGTTTACAGCCGTAGCATTGGCACCAGCCACCTGGAAAACCATGAAAGTAACTCCCGGAACTCCATCTGCTTCGCCATGGAAACTATAGGATTCACGTCCCAGTTCTACTTCTGCAATATCTTTTACACGAAGCATGGACCCGTCTTTCTGCGAACGTATGACCATGTTTTCAAATTCTTCCACGCTCTTCAGACGGCCTTTGTACTTCATGGTGTACTGAAACACATTGTCCGAACTTTCACCCAATGAGCCCGTAGGTGCTTCCGTGTTCTGCTTACCCAATACGGCTGTCACATCAGAAGGAACCAGTCCGTATTGTGCCATTTTGTCGGGTTTCATCCAGATACGCATACTGTAAGCTGCACATCACCTACGCCCTGAATACGTTTTACCTGGGGAATCACATTGATGTCAAGGTAGTTGGCCAGGAAGGTTTCATCATAACGCTTGTCGGGGCTGATAAGACTGTTAATCTGAAGGAAGCTGTTCTGGCGTTTCATGGTGCTGACGCCAATAGCAGTTACTTCGGAAGGCAACAGACCTTGTGCGGCAGACACACGGTTCTGCACATTCACCGCTGCCATATCCGGGTCGGTACCCTGCTTGAAATACACCAGGATTTCGGCTGTACCCGCATTGGTAGCCGTAGAGGTAATGTATATCATGTTTTCTACCCCGTTGATACTTTCTTCCAGCGGCATGATGACACTGTTCATCACCGCATCGGCATTGGCACCGGTATAAGTGGCTTCCACACGCACGGTAGGCGGAGCAATGTCAGGATATTGTTCCACGGGAAGTGTATAAAGTGATATAAATCCCACTATCAGAATCAGGACCGATATGGAGAGGGCCATCACCGGCCGCTTAATGAATATATTTCCTTTCATAATCGTCTGTTATTTTACTTGCGTTCCTTCACGAATCATTCCGGCTCCGTCGGCCACAATCTCATCTCCAGCTTTCAGTCCATCCAGCACAATGTATTCTTTCCCATCGTTGACCGGAGCTACTTTAATCAAAGTAGATACCGTTTTCCCGTCTACCACCTTATAAGCCAGAATCTTATCCTGCAACTGTACGGTAGCTCCCTGCGGAATCACGATACATTTCTTATAGACACTTGGAATCAGCACGTTGCCCGATGCCCCGCTATGCAACAAACGGGAAGCATTCGGGAATACCGCACGCACACCTACCGTACTCGTCTCCTTGTCAATCACGCCACTGATAGATTCTATCTTTCCCTTTTCTTCGTACACAGAGCCATCGTTCAACTGAAGCTGAATGGCCGGCATATTTTCTACCGCTTTGTCAATCGTACCGTATTGACGTGCCAAAGCCAAAAGCTGATTTTCAGTCATCGAGAAATAGACATACATCGTGGCATTATCTGACACAGTGGTCAGCGGTTGCGACATATTGGAACTGACCAGTGCTCCTACCCGGTAAGGCAACATGCCAATCACTCCGTTGCTGGGACTTTTTACTTCCGTATAAGAAAGGTCATTCCGTGCATTTACCTCCTGTGCCTTAGCCTGTGCCAGTTGCGCCTTGGCAGTCAGATACTCATTTTCAGTTGTCTGCAAGTTAAAGCTGGAGACCACCTTCTTTGCATACAGTTCCTTTGTACTTTTATACGTAAGTTCGGCTGTAGCCAGACTAGCTTTCGCTACTTCCACATTGGCAACTGCTGTTTCCAAAGCCGCCTTATAGGGCACCTGATCAATCACAAACAAGATTTCTCCCTGCCGTACGACATCTCCTTCAGACACATTCAACTTTTCAATATATCCTGACACTTGCGGATAAATGTCAATGTCCTGCATACCTTCAATAGAGGCAGAATACGAAGTCATGATTTCCTTATCCGTATCTGCTGTAAGCGTTACAAGATTATAGCCTTTCTGAGTGTTTTCTTTGGTTTCCGTTTTACAGGAAGTTATCCCCGTCGCACAGCCAACCAGCAACATCAGCCATACGTTTAATTTTCCAATCTTTTTCGTCATATTCGTTTCTTTTTTGTTCGCGCAAAAGTAGCAAGCGCGGGAAAAAGGAAGGCAACCGATTTTCGCACAGAAATGTTCAATTTTCTCCACTCTTCCGTCAAAATCATGAAATATGGAAAATAAGACATTCTTGAGAGAAAATAAGACATAGCACCTTGACCAAAAATCTTCATCTTTGCAAAAAAGAATTATGGAAGAGATTATTAGACATATTCACATGGAAATGCTTCAGGCACATTGCGATGCCCAAAGCTATATTGACGATTACATGTTTCTGACCGAACGCCTGGAGAATGTGTTCCCGGAAAATCGGAATGTCAAACTGGAAGTTTTTCTGATGCTCTATTGTGAGGAAGGAGAAGTAAAACTGGAACTGAACAACGTGGCCCGACACTTACAGGCCAACGACCTGCTGATTAGCCTGCCCAATACGATTATAGGTCAGGTAATGGCCAGTCCCAACCATAAGGTAAAAGTATTCTGTTTCTCCAACCGCTTTATCCAACGGCTGACCCAGACTCAGAAATACAGCTGGAAGTCGATATGTTACATACAGGAAAACCCCATCAAGCATTTTGGAGAAAACCGGAATGAAACGTTTCACCAGTACCTGAAACTGATAGAGGGCAAGATACAGACTTCGCCCGACAAGTATCAGAAAGAAATCCTGCTGCACATTGCTTCAGCTTTTTATGGCGAGATGGTGGCTGAAACCACCCGAAAGTCCATTGAAAAAGAAAAGCAAGGATACCACACTCCTGTCAAACAACCCGACTTCATCTTTAAGCAATTCATGGAAGCGCTGACAGCCGACAACGGTAAACACCGTACACTGACTTACTATGCCAACCTATTCTGTTATTCGCCGAAGTATCTGTCGCGCATCGTCAAGCAAATCAGCGGGAAAAATGCGTTGACACTGATTCATGAGAATGCCATTGAACATTCCTGAGCTGAGGCATTCCAGCAAAAGTATTAAAGAAATTTCTGTGGATTTTGAATTCCCCAATGTGTCGTTTTTTGCACAATACGTAAAAAAATACTTAGGAATGACACCTACAGAATATCGCAACAGCAGTCAAGAAAAAAAATAACAAAATCAATATACATCAGCCCAAAAGCAACAGTAAATTCATATTGTTGCTTTTTTATTTTTATGCAATAACTGTTTTATAATCAATAACATTAGTCTCCTTACCCTTAAAAATTGAAGTAGAAAGAGAAGGCAGATTGAACAAAAACGGAAATATTACGTTTAAAAACATGAATAGGCAAAAACATTAACGAGATAAACAAACTAAACTATAAAACGACTAATTAGTTATTTTTTCGACGGAAAAAGTTATAGGGTTGGTTTAATAGATTGTAATCAACGAGAAAACAACAACAAAATGAGAAAACTTACTTTTATTGCATTTTTATGCACTTTGCTATTGGTTTCTTGTAACCAGGAAGAACAATTAGACACATCGTCTACTACAAACAAATCCGGGATTTTATTCAAATTACAAAAGGATGGATATGAGGGAAGTACTTCGCGTATCTCTGGAAAGGAAATCTCTCCATACGATGAGTTGCACTATTTCATTGTGGATGAAAACGGTGAAAAAGTCAAAAATATCAAGAGCTATTATGAAGCCTCTACGTCCACAATTTATACCGAAGGACTGCACAAAGGAAATTATCGTCTGCTGGTTTTAGGAATCCAGGGCGATGCCACCAAAGATAAAGCCGTCGTTCATACTCCTGAGCGTATACAAGATGAGTGGCTGGCATTTCCGGAAGATTTGCAGAAACCACTGGAGGCTGAATATTTCTATTCGCAAACTCCTTTCTCTGTCATAGAGGTACAGACTGCCGACGGAATACAGGAAACGGCTTCAATTACAGATGAAATAACCCAAAAACGGATTGTAAGCCGGGTTGATTTCGATTTCACCTACCATAATCCTTACGTACGCAATGCGGTAACAGATAAAAGTCTGTCATTCGGTGACGTACGGTTTTATACCACTCTCTCGGGTAGCGGAGAATTGAGCGGTGAAAGCAACGGCACCCTCGACCCGATTTCCTTGAATGAGCAGACTTCCTACCTCTTCATGCCGCTGTGTGGGAATGCGCACCTCAACGGTGAAATCACAATTTCCACTCGCAACTACCGCAAGGAGGAAAGGCGTCAGGTGTATGGATTCGAGCATCAATCACTAAGCAGCAATCACATTCATCACATAGAATCGGTAGTAACTCATCCGGATGACAAGGATATAGTGATGTTCATCACACCTGCAGCATACAATGCAGGCGGACATAAAGCTATCCTGCAGGACGATGAAACAAAAGAAGTGTACACCAATCCGTCACTCCGGAAGTTCAATACTTCACAGCCGCTTCAGGTGTCGGTTACCGAAGAAGGAAAACTGCACGCACGTTTTTACTCTCCCCGTAATCTGAGTAACGTACTGATAAAAATGCAGTTGTCGCAAGTAAGCAATGAGTATTTCGACCTGGCCTATTTTGATTCAATTCCGGCATTCTGCGATTTTTATGAAGAGATTCCATTGATAGAACGTTCAGTAATGTGCCGCACGGAATCAGGAAAAGTGATTGAAATAAGCAAGAAAACGGCTGCCGAACTTTCGAATGCCGTACTGAAAATAGAATCGGATGACCCGTTTTGGGCCAAGCTGCAGGATATTAAGCATGGATGGAATATTTACTGGGGCCTGTATGGCGGAGATCCGGAAAGAGAAGACGGTGGTCCGGTAGGTAACTGGATGGGAATACGCCCGGTGCATTGCCGTGAGTCGGTAGCCCTCTTCCTGAACTTCACCTATATGATTGACATGCCGGAACACGAACAGATTCTGCGTGACAATGCCGACCAGCTGTACGATGACAACAAACAGCCCGTAAAGGTGGAAGCGGTATTGCAACAGATGCGGATGGCCAGAACCCTTCAGGTGGGATTGGTCTACCCAGGAAACGGAGTCGTTGGTTTAGGAGGTGGAAGCACATTTGGATGTTACCAGCAAGGATGGTTTGAACACTACTTTAATACCTACTCGTGCAGCATCATGTTCCATGAGCTGGGACACGTAATGGGATACGGACACAACAGTTCGTTTACTTATGGACCATGGGCAGAAAAATTGATGAACAATTTTTATGTCAATAACATCCAGGATATGCCTATCAACTCCAAAAACTATTTGAACAGTACGCAAAACCCTCACCGATACAAATAAACAAACGAAATTAAATCTGACGAAAAAAATGAATATGAAATATATACTTACACTGGCAAGCGCAGGCTTGTTTTTACTAAGTGGCTGTCTGCAGGAAGATTTTCAGCAGTCACCCGACTCAGGCGGAATTTTAACCGTCAACTTTTCCAGAACTGGAATGACAAATGAAACAGACACAAACACTGATGAGCAAATACATACACTCAATGCCTACCGCTTTGAGAACGGGATACTGAAGGAATCATTCAAATCCTTACAAGTAAACGATGAAGGAATGTGCAAGCTTGACCTTGAGCAGATAAAGGGAAACATCTATTTTCTGGCCAATGGTGAAAGCGTGATTTCAAAGGCTAATCTGACAGACGATGTCACAACTCTGGACGAGTTTCTAAACTTGACCGCTACTTCAGAAGAAATGGCATCAGAATATATGTTAATGAACGGAATGGCCGACTTGAGTTCAGGTAATACCTCTTTCTCTGTAGCTTTAAAGCGTGCGGTAGCCCGTATCGACTTGGAGTCTTCATTTCAAGATGCAGAAGTAAACCGCATCGTAATAAAAGAAGTAGCTCTGACAGGTTTAGTACATGAAGCCGGTAACCAAAGTGTACTGACGAATCTTGAAAAAAACGAGTTGACAAAAGACTTCGGAGAGCATCCGTTTAAAAACGGAAAGGAATCTCTTTACTACCTTCCGGAACAAACATCCAACGGTCATGAGGTGGAAATTATGATGACCGCCAATGGAGGATGGCATAGGTTAAGAACTACCCTTCCGGCGTTGAAACGTAACACGGTGTACACGCTGAGAGTGTATGGAAACGGTGCAAACCTGAACGTGGAAGTACTGACGGATAACTGGGAAAGCGGTGACTCATCCGCATCAGGTCTTACGCTCAAAGGACTGGTCGATAAAGAGAATTCACAACTGTCAGAAGGAGTAACCATCAACGAGCGTGGTGATACCGTATTCGTTCCTTGCTGGGAAAGTAATTTCCAGCTGACTTTGGCAGCCGAAACAGGAGCCGAAGTCAGCATATTTGGAGGAGCTGAAGGAGTCACAGTCACTCCAGCCACTCGTTCCAGAGAACTTTCTCCCGTTGCACAGATTAATGTCGCCAGCAGACAGAAAATGCCGGGCAGCAAACATGAATACGTATATCTGGATGTTCACAAAGACCAGGTACAAACCGGTAGAGTGGTACTGGTATTTACGCCTAATCCGATAGAATTGAGCGGACTTATCCAGTTTGACGAAAATGGAGAATGTGACTTCAACCGATACGTGGACGGAGAACTGGCCCGCCTGATTTTGCCGGAAGGAAAAACCGTCACACTGAGATTCGGAGAAGAAGAAGCACAATGGATGAAACTCACTGATGAAGGCAGCAATACCTATCGTCTGTTAGGAGGATGGAAACCCAATGACCCGAAAGCAGACGGAAGAGAGCAGGCCGGCGAATTAATCATTACAGATAAAGACGGAAGCCATCCGGAGACTTATACCATCCGACGCCTCAACTGGGGATTGCCGGTAGTTAATGTCAACGGTACATGGTGGTGCAAGTACAACCTGAGAGGTAACGTGAAGAATTTCAACGACCAGATTCTGATTAATTCAGACCCTGCCAAAGACAGCAGTCTGGCAGACTACCTGACTTCCTGCTCTGACGATGAATTCCTGCACATTCTGGGCGACCAGTATCAGGCCGGAAATCCTGAAGGGTTACAACTGACTCATGATGACTCTTCATTCTATTACGAAGGATACAAAAGCCAGACGGACAATTTCGGGACCCTGTCTCCTACCGTCATGGCACCCGACGGTTACCAGATTCCGGACTTCGATGACTACCGCTTCTTTACAGGAAGCACGAATTTCAATCTAGGTTACTTCAACCCCGGTGCCTTCAACAATGGTTTAGGCCAGCGACTCAACTTTAAGGTCGTAGAACGTAATGCGACTTTCCAGGGATTGCAGTACGGTCCGATTACCTTCTATAATTTTGAATACGAAGGCAGCCACTGGACAATCTGCGGCTTAGGTCACCAATGGGATGCAACCAGCATATCAAAGATGATGATTTTGCTGGCGACCTATGGAAATGGAGGAAGCACCTGGATGATAGAAGGTTATTCAAACAGTGAAGGCAGAGGAAACTGGTTCAAGTATACAGGCAACAATGCACAGAAAACCCGTACTATCCGATGCATCAAGACACCGGTGGAATACATCTACGAGTAAAAAAACAACAATATCTAAACAGACAAATAAACCAGTATAATATGTACATCAAAAAATACATACAGTTTTTCGGCATACTTTCTGCCCTATTATTTACAACAGCTTGTGGAGGAGAAGACATCCCCAACGGAGGAGAAGGAGGAGGTACAGGAGACGGAGGAAGCAGTACACCTGTCCGAACTGTCACTACTCACATCAATGAGTTCCAGGTAGAAGGAGAAAATTCCTCTCTTCCCGGCGAAGGTGAGATAAAAGAGCTGCAGGCCTGCCTGTTCGAAGACGGTACGATGACGGAAATCTATACCCAGTTCACCCAGAAAGACGGCCAGTATATGTTTCAGACAGACAAACAGACAGGTCATCTCTACATATTGGCCAACATTGCCGACCAGATCAATGTGCAGGAACTGAAAGCACAAGGCATCACCGAAGATGAATGGCAACAGATTACGTTTGCACATGCTGAAGACTACATACATGCACCGGAATTTTTCTCCGGCATGATTGACTTAGGACAGACTGCTGAGAATGCGCTCCACCTCCACCTGGAAAGAGGTATCGCCCGTTTTGACCTTTCCATCCGGACCACCAGCTCCATCAAGGTGAAAAAGGTCGTGCTCAAGAACATGACGCACCACACTTTCCTGTTTCCGCAAAATCCGGTCACCATACCGGCTGATGCGGGTGTAAAAGACCGTTCGATTGAGTTTCCACAATGGCTGGAAACGAATACCCAAGGCATCGCCTACGTGTACGAGCAGTCTGGAGAAGATTTAAAGGCGAGCATGGAAATCGTGAAGAATGGGAAAGAGACTACTTTGGAATCTACCCTTCCATCTACTTTGAAACGAAACGTGGTGTACACATTAGAGATTACTACGGATTCTGCTACGGGAGAAGCTAAACTGAACATCGTTGAATGGGAAAACGGAGGCGACCATACCCTTTCTTCCGGCATGGGCAACTTAAAAGTAGATTCCCAGACGTCTATTTTTCCTGAGAATGTGGTGATAAATGAGGAAAAGACACAGGTAACCCTTCCTCATACAGCTACAGAGATGACATTGGCCATCGACTGTGATGATGAACTAGAACTCATTCCAGGGAATATGCCGATAAAGATTGAATCACTGGGAGGTACTCGTCCGGAAACGATAGGAAAGAACCTGTTCCGTATTCAGAAAGAACAATGGAGACCTGGCGTTGCAGGCCAAGAACTGAAACTCAGATTCCACCGGAAAGGACTGCTTCACAATTATGAGGAAGACGCTCTAACATTAGTCTTATCTGAAAACCCGATTAAACTGGAAGGGCTCATCCACTTCCATGACGGCTATGAATTTGACTTCGGACGCTACATTGACAATGAATTGGGACTCATCACTCTGCCGGAATCTAAAAAACTGACGGTGGAATACGAAAGTGGTGAAGGGCACTGGATCAAGCTGGAGGAGCAGGATGATACACCTAACTCATTCCGCATCATAGGAGGCTGGAAACCCAATGACCCAACGGCCAACGGACGCAAGCAGAAAGCTACACTAGTAATCTGCAATACCGACGGTACGGACAGAGAAGAATACACGGTCGTACGCCGCAACTGGGGACTCCCTGTTACCTACCTCAATGGCGTATGGTGGTGCAAATACAATGCCATGGGAGATTCAAAGAATTTCAGCGACCAGATACTTTCTTCTAACGACCCGGCTGCCAAGGCAGGAAAGACGCTTTTTGATTACCTGCGCGACTGTACTCCTGAAGAGTTCTTCAAACTATGGAAGTGGCAGTATCAGGGAAAAACCACGCAGGGTATGGAAGTGATTGACGACAGTGGAGTGGCTAAACTGAAAGGATACGGTCCATCCAGCGCTCATATCAACAGACTGGATGCCACCGCCATGGCACCCGACGGCTACGAACTTCCTTCTATGGAGAATTTTGAAAGAGTCTTAAACTCAACCAGTGGAACCATCTGGCTGATGTGGGACGGAAGCCATACCACGGCATGGAACGGAGGCTCAAACATTCAGCGTCGCCAAAGAAGAAGAAACGATGTTACCGTAGGAAGCGTAGCACTGTCTGACCTGATTTACATTCAGATGTACAATAATGCAGAACAGCAATACGAACCACTCGTATGGTACGGTCCCGGAGCACAATGGGATGACAGTGGCATCAAACATGGACACTACAATGCCATGTTATGGGCTACCCACTCGCCCAACAACGGACAGGGATGGTTTTATAACGGAACAATGGCAGGGCTTTATCCCAACAAGAACGGTGCAGGATCAAACGACACCCGACTTCTTCGCTTTAAGAAATCGGACGTAGAATACATCTATGAATAACAACCCTCAAAACGTCTTTGCGTTTCAAAGTAAACGCAAGGACGTTTTACTTAAAACGCAAGTGCGTTTGGACCAAAACTCTTTTACGTTTTAGTTCAAACGCACTTGCGTTTTTTTATGCTCATTGAAGTCCTTAAGGAGAATTTCAATAAATCATTGAATCACAATAAAATACATACATATCATAAGCAATATCATCAATAGTTCAGCCCCACGGTTGACGCGAATGGCCATACGCATATCCCGACTGCTCAGCGGACGAGGATTGTCTCCAATAAAAGGCTTATAAACTGTCTCGCCGAAATAATCGTGCGGACCGCCAAAGCGGCAGTTCAGGATTCCTGCCAGTGCCGCTTCCGGATAACCGGAATTAGGGCTAGCATGCATCCGCCCGTAATGTGCCACGAACTTCAGCAACGACCAGCGACCGGAAACCAGCACCATCAGTAAGGCAGTCAGTCGGGCAGGAAGGTAATTGGCTACGTCGTCCATGCGGGCCGCCCAGCAGCCAAAATCTTTATAACGGGCATTACGGTAGCCAATCATAGAGTCGAGAGTATTGACCATCTTATACGCCAGCATCCCCGGCACCCCCAACAGAAAATACCAGAAAAGCGGAGCGATGACACCGTCACTCAAATTCTCGGCCAAGGTCTCGAGAGCCGCCGTACGCACCTCCTGATCAGTCAAGGCAGAGGTGTCTCTTCCCACAATGCGGGCTACCTGCTTTCTTCCGGCTTCCAGCGAAATATCTGCTGCTTCAAACACCATCCGTACTTCATCTATCAGGGTTTTTCCGGCCAGGCAATAAAATACGGCCACTACCGAAAGTGCCATCTTTACCCACGGATGCAGCAGAGCTGCCGCTTCCAGCAGCCCCTTGCTCACCAGAAAGGTAAACACGACCAGCCCTATTGCGGTCCACGCTCCGTTTCGTTTGCGGTGAGCTCCCTGATTTCCTCTGCGCTCACACCGCGAAATCAGTTTTCCGAATCCTACCACCGGATGGGGCAACCACAGCGGGTCACCTAAAATCTTGTCAAGCAGAAAACCTCCTGCCAGGGGAATCAATCCCATTACGAGTTCTGTATCCATTCGTGTATGCCTTCAATTAATAGATTGTTTTCTTCTTCCGTCTGTATGGCGATACGGAAATAACGCGCATCCAGTCCCTCGAAATTGGATGCGTCGCGAATCAGCAGTCCGTGCCGGGTAGCCAAGAATTCTTTTAGTTGTGCTGCAGTGCCCTGCTGAAGGCGTGCTAAGAAATAATGCGTATCCGTAGGCAGTACCTCTACCCCACCCAAAGCTTCCAGCGCATCGGTCACCCGTTTCCGTTCAGCCAGCAAAGCCTGTATGTCCATGCGATATTCCTCCGGATGCTGTAGCAGGTAATGTCCGGCTTCTACGGCCAAGGCATTAACCGACCAAGGCATACGGCAGGCACGTATCCGGGAAAGAAGTTCCCTGCTGCCCGTCACCGCTCCCAGACGCAGGCCCGGCACCGCATAGCATTTGGTCATGGAATGCAGGAGCAATACGTTAGGCAATTTCACCGTCTCGGCCACGGACAGCACCTCTTTCTCCGTAAACAGCGCATACGACTGGTCGATGACAAACAGCTTTCGGGGATATGCGGCTATCAGTCGGCGAAGCGTGACGACATCCCATGTCTGCCCCGTGGGGTTGTTCGGATTACACAGCCAGAAAATCCCTTCACCGTCCGTCAGCTTCTCCAGGCTGGAAATGCCTTCCACCCGATGTCCGTGCAAGCGGCAGGCATCAGCATATTCACTAAAGGTCGGTATCCATACAGCAGAATGACTCCCGCGAAAAGCCTGGGCAATGAGGTAAATGGCCTCTGTGGCTCCGTTCGTCACACAGACTTCCTCCGGACTGACACCATGCAACCGGGCCAGCTCAGCAGCCAGCGCATAGGGTTCCGGCTCCGGATAGGAACGGATGCACGACAGGCATCCGGCCAGATAGTGATTCAACCCATCATGGTTCACCCGGTGGTACACATTCGAACTGAAATTGGCACGAATGGCCGTATAGCGATAGGCGTCGTCTCCGTGTCCGTTAATCATTTTGAGTCAGTATTTGGTAAAGCAGCGGCATGTTCAGATGCTTCCGCACATGGTCGGCCAGCTTGTTGTATTGTTCTTCCTTGAAAGCGGCATAATCCAGCTGAGGCTGCTCCAGCTTTTCGGCATACGGAGCCAACAGCCACTCTATCACTTCCGGATTATCCAGTATACCGTGAATGTAGGAACCCGCACATTTCCGGTCCACCACACAGCCATCCGTTTCTCCGTTCTCCAGACGTACCAACGGAGTCAAAGTTTCTCCTTCTACTGCCGAAGTACGCCCCATGTGGATTTCGTATCCTGTGCAGGTCGGTTCTTCGGAAGACAGGAAAGCAAAACGTACCTGACGTGTCACCTTCTCTCCTTCGATGACCGTCTCTGTCGGCAGAAGTCCCAGTCCGGGCATCTGGCTGATACTTCCTTCCACTCCGTCGGGGTCGGCAATACGCTGCCCCATCATCTGGTATCCGCCACAAATTCCCATCACGGTAGCACCGTTGCGACGTGCCTGAAGAATAGCTTGTGCCACTCCGTTACGGCGTAGTTCATACAAATCATCAATGGTGCTCTTGCTGCCGGGCAGCAGAATAATGTCGGCCTTCATCAGGTCGTCCACGTTGTTCGTATAGTATAAGTTTACCCGTTCGTCATGCTCCAGCATATTGAAATCAGTGAAATTCGAGAGATGACGGAGCAGCACCACCGCCACATTGACCTTCCCCTGCACCGCTTTCCGCTGTTTCAAGGAAAGCTCCACCGAATCTTCTTCCTCAATGTAAATATCGTGGTAATACGGTATCACGCCCAGCACCGGAATGCCACAGATTTCTTCCATCATCTTCACACCCGACTCAAACAAGCGAAGGTCGCCACGAAACTTATTGACAATGATTCCCTTGATGCGTTTGCGGTCTTCCGGCGTCTGCAGGGCCACCGAACCGTAGGCACTGGCGAACACGCCTCCCCGATCGATGTCGGCTACCAGAATCACATCCGCATGGGCATGACGCGCCATGGGCAGATTCACCAAATCCGTATCCTTCAGATTGATTTCCGAGATGCTGCCCGCTCCTTCCATCACCACCGGATTGTAACGGGCTGCCAGGCGATCGAATGCCTGGTTCACTTCCCGGCGCAACTCATCACGACCCTCTGTACGGAAATAGGCATACGCACTTCGGTTGCCTATGGGCTTGCCGTTCAGTACCACTTGTGAAGTATGGTCGGAAGTCGGTTTCAGCAGCAAAGGATTCATGTCGGTATGACAGGGTACTCCTGCCGCCTCAGCCTGCACCGCCTGTGCCCGTCCGATTTCCAGTCCTTCGGGAGTGGCATACGAGTTGAGTGCCATGTTCTGTGCCTTGAAGGGTGCCGGATGATACCCGTCCTGCAAGAAGATACGGCATAGCGCCGCAGCCAGTACACTCTTACCTACATCACTTCCCGTTCCGGCCAGCATAAGCGGATGCAAACGCGGAAGCGGCAGGTCGATTTCCACCATCCCTCCGTAAGGAGGCAAGGCTTTCATGGCATCTTCCAGTTTCACCTTACCTGCATAGACCTGTGCGGCTACCAGCACACCTCCATGGGCAAACACCAGTGCCGGACCTGAAGTACGGTCCAGGTGGTCAAAGAAGTCGGACACACGGGCCAGCACGTCCATGAACGACTCGCCTCCGGTAGTCCGTACCCGCAGGTAATCGTCATACCATTCCTGGATGCGCGGGTCGGTTATTTCCTCAAAACGCTGCATCTCCCACTCACCCATGTTCATCTCTTTCAGCCGCTCGTCACGTTCCGCTCCAGGAAAACCGCAATAGGCCGCCAAGCGTGTACAGCGGGACAAAGGACTGGTATAGATACGTGAAAAACGCATTCCCGTATCCTGAAGGGCCTTTTTACATGCCTCTGCCTCTTCCTGAAACGAAGCACGCAGCGGCACATCGGTCTGCCCGTAGCACGTCCCGGGTGCCACATCCACCGAAGTATGTCGAACTAAATATACTTTCATTTTCTTATGTCTAACCGTATTAAAAATTATATGCCATCACTACTGCTCCCATCCAGCACGCCAATTCACACAAAAGGAAAAGTGCACCACAACAGTCACCGGTATATCCTCCTAAACGTCGCTTGAGCAGCCAGCCCAATCCAATGAAAAGTACACATGGAAAGCACAGCATCCCCCAATAAGAAAAAGGTAAAAGCAGTAAAGGCAACAATCCGCCTGCAATATTGGCTATCCACTCCGAAAGGCTCATGCGGGTATAGACCACCTTGGCCTTGCTTTCTTCTTCTTTTCGGGCGTAGGGAAGAAACAGGAGCATGAAACTGCATACAAACTTGCAAAAAGGGTCGGCCACGCACAGCACCCAGGGAATAACGGCCGCAGGCAAAGATACCAATAACGAGAATGAGAGCAGATAATACAATATCAGCCCCAGCACACCGTAGCTCCCGATATGGGAATCTTTCATGATACGGAGAATGCCTTCCCGGTCGCGTCCGCCCCCAAATCCGTCGAAGAAATCAGCCAGACCGTCTTCATGCAAAGCCCCCGTCAGGAAAAGACGGGCACACAAGGCCAACAGTACCGCTACTGGCAAAGGAAACCAGGTGGAGAAAACCCAGAAAGACAGGGCCATCACTCCCCCCGTGAGCCATCCGCAAAGGCTCCAGTAACTCACCACGTGCCGGAAACATTCGGACGGCACCGTACAAATCCGCCAGAAAGGCAGACGGGTAAAAAACATCAGGGCAGCCAGTAAATTATTCATGAGGTCAGAAGTATTTGGTAATGGATGCATGGGCAAAGTTATCCATCTCATTCAGCATCCGCACGGCTGAATCGAGGATAGGAAAAGCACAAACAGAACCACTTCCCTCACCCAGGCGCAATGACAGATTCAACAACGGACGGGCGTGCAGGTAATCCAGCAACAGCTTGTGGCCGCTTTCATCTCCCTGATGTCCGAACACAGCATACGAAAGTACGTCAGGACACAGACGCGAAGCAGCCAGTATACAGTTGGTCATGATAAAACCGTCCACCAGAATGACCATGCGCAGCTCTGCCGCACGCAACATGCCACCTACTGCCATCATCATCTCAAGTCCTCCGAAACGACACAGGATTTCTTCCACCGTATGCTCGCCCGAGAAATGTTGAAGAGCCTGCTGAAGTACCCGGAACTTATGGGTCATGGCTTCTCCATACAGCCCGCTGCCGGCTCCCACGCATTGTTCCAGTGGAATATCCGTCAGGCAACTCATCCACAAGGAAGAAGCGGAGGTGTTTCCTACTCCCATTTCGCCGAAACTCACCACGTTACAACCTGCGGCATGAATACGGTCTACGCATTGCGCTCCACGTTCCAGGCACAGATTCATTTCTTCGGGTGTCATGGCATCTTCGTGAAGAAAATTACGTGTACCGCGACGGACTTTCATATCAATGATACCTTTTTCATAAGGCAAGTCGTAATCCACACCTGCATCGATAATTTCCAGGCGGAATCCATGCTGACGGCACAAAAAGTTAATACCGGCTCCTCCGTGCAGGAAATTACTGATTTGCTGCCAGGTAATCTCCTTCGGCGAAGCACTGACCTTCTCTTCCACAATGCCGTGGTCGGCTGCAAAAAGCAAGTTATACGGATTGTTCAACGAAGGCGACAAGGTCTGCTGAATCATACAAACCTGCAGGGCCAGTTCCTCCAGACGCCCTAAAGAACCTTTCGGTTTTGTCAGGTTATCAATCTTTTCACGGGCTGCCTGCTCCAGTTCCGGACAGGCAATAGGTGCTATAGTAAACTTACGCATGATTTATCCTTTCACTTTAACCGGAATACCGCACACCATCAGTACGACCTGATCGGCTTTCGAAGCAATATACTGGTTCATCCATCCTTGCAAATCGGTGAAACGGCGTTGTACCTCATTGGGGGAAACGCCTCCCATACCTATCTCGTTCGTGACGAAAATAAAGGTCGCATCCTGGGCGGTAAAACGGTCGAATTCCTGCTTCAAGGCTTCCAAGGCAAGTGACACTTCCGGCTGTTCCACAAAGTAGTTCGTACACCAGAGCGTCACGCAATCAATGACAGCCACCCGTCCCGTAATGTCATGACGGCTCAGTTCCTTTTCTTCTTCGATGTTCGTCCACTCCGGACCCCGGTTTTGCTGGTGACGCTCCACCCTGCGACGAAATTCCTCGTCCCATATCTTTGCCGTAGCTATATACACCGGTGATGCAGACCACTCATGAGCCAGACGTTCTGCATAGCTGCTTTTTCCGGAGCGCTCGCCTCCCGTAATCAGTATTATCTTCTTCATAATCTTCTGCTGTGGTTTTCAGCTTCCATTACTATAAATAAAAAACTGTCTCAAGGCAAATGTGCACTCCGTAGCCGGAACGATGCATCCGTTTACCTTGAGACAGTTTCCTGTTCCAAATTGTACATCAAGCTGTACGACTCTTCTGCTTTATTCGGCTGCTTTTTCTGTTTCTACGAAATCAGTTTCTCCGTTTGACACCAGCAGGTTGTACCACTGAATCAATTTCTTAATGTCACTGGTATGTACACGGTCACGGTCGTAGTTAGGCAATACTTCAGCCATAAATGCGTGCAGTTCTTCTGCAGAAGCTTTCTTGTAATCCAAAGAAGTCACGTTACCGTTTTCTTTCTTCTTTACAGATTCCAGTACTTCACCCAAAGCTACCTCTTCTGCATCAGTATACATGGCAATATCGCCCAATGAGATTACCCTGTCACTGGCATAGACCGGAACTCTTTTCTTATCTGCACTGACTGTTTCCACAATCAGCATATTCTTTGCCTGAGAAATCAGTTTGTACAAACCTGGTTTTCCAGAAATCGCTAAAATAGTCTTCAACATATTATCTCTAATGATTAATTTAATTACGAGTGACAAAAATACAACGCACGAATGACATACACAAACTATCGGCCCGTTTTTCTGTGGGCAAGCCACTCCTCCAACGCCGCAATCTGCGTATCCAACTGTAATTTTTCGTCGTTGAAAATGACATAGTCGGCCCGACGCTTCTTTTCTTCGTCATCCATCTGTGCAGAAATACGTGCCCTTATCTGTGCTTCCGTAGCGGCATCCCGCTGCATAGCCCGTGTTATACGCAGCTCCAAGGGAGCATACACCATCACGACATAGTCCACGGCTGTGTGAAAACCCGACTCAAACAGAATGGCACTTTCCATAGCCACCACCTCCGTACCGAATGCGGCCTGACGGTCTGCCCACTGTTGGAAGTCTTCATACACACAAGGATGGATGATGCGGTTAACGCGTCCGGCATTCTCCGCCGAGGCAAACAAGTAATTTGCCAGCACGGGCTTGTTCAATGAGCCGTCTGCCTTATACACTTCTTCTCCTAACAAAGCCAGTAACTCCTCACGTATCCGTGGATGAGAAAGCGTCAGTTTCTTGGCTTCCGTATCCGTATCGTATACAGGAATACCTGCTTCCTCCAGCAAGTGCGACACATAGGATTTACCACTCCCGATACCTCCTGTGATTCCAATCTTGATCATTCCGATTCTTTTTCTTTAGAGGGTTCGCTTACAATCTGCTGTTCAATCAGATAATCCACAGAGGAAGGAGTCACACGCACGTGACTTACTACATCCGGATATTTTTTGATGGTAAGCGGCAGTTTCTCTGATTTATTACCAATCACGTCAGCATAAGAAACACCGACCAGAAAATCTTTCTCCGTCACGGACTTGAAGTTCTTCAATCCCACCTGCACAGTTACCTGCACCTTAGACGGGAAAGTCCGCAAGACCTTTCCTTCCGGGAAACCGATTCCCACCACTGGCACTTCCAGCGTCTTCTCTGAATACATATCCACACAAGCCACCACATCTACGGACGACGGCACAAACTTCACGCCATGAAGCTTTTGCAGGTTGATATGTTTCTTCAGCGTATCCGTTACGTTGGTCCAATGGAAGGGCTGTGTGTACGCTGTCAGAATGGTATTCAGCACACCCTGAGGGGCATAGACTACCACTGAATCAGGTATTACCCGAATATCCGACACATAATACTGTCTGCCGGCCGATACTTCTCCACCCACTGCTACCGGCACTTTCTTGGGTATTCCCCTTGAATAGATATAATCCAGTGTGTCCGGACGTACGGCAAGCAGTTGCGTAGAGTTATTCAACTGGGCACTGATTTTCTTCAGTACCTCAGTCTGAGGAATGCGGACATAAGAACCCTTGTCCTGATAATCCTCAAAGTTAAAAGTCAGCGGAAAGAAAGTACGTCCCAACATGTAATTCAGCAGCACCGTACCCCTGTCTTCCACCTTCACCCGGATTTCATCAGGCAGTTCGGATGTCATGACCACTTCTTTCGGTACATTCTTCAGTCTGACCGGAATCTTAAACTCTGTCTGATACGTGTCGTTCATGGTCTGCAAGAACCAGAAGCAAAGCGACACGAATACAAAAAACAGAAAAATCAGAAACTCTCTGCTCTTGGCACTGAGCAGAAAGTTCCTGATTTTTCGTATGAATATCAAGTTATATCTCTTTATGTTCTTTCGATCGAACATAGTCATTCATATTTATTTCGCAGGCTGAGCCTGTGCATCTGCATAAATTGAATTCTTATCTACTTTGATTTTTACACCAGCAGCTACTTCAACTACTACAGTATTATCTTCTATTTCCTTGATTTTTCCATAAATACCACCCGCAGTAACTACAGACTGACCTACTTCCAAATTCTTGCGGAAGTTGGCGATTTCTTTCTGCTTCTTGTTCTGGGGACGAATCATAAAAAAGTACATAATGGCGAAAATAGCCACCATCATAATAAGGAAAGAGTAATCTGCTCCTCCCTGTGCCTGCAATACTACAGCTAACAAATTCATAGGTTTCTCGGTTTAGATTAATAATAGCTGGACAAATATATTAGTTTTTAGTCAGCTTGTTTTCCTTTTTCAATTGATTAACAATACCGTCCAAAGTACCATTGATGAAACCGCCACTCTTCGGAGTGCTATACAGCTTGGCAATTTCCACGTATTCATTCAACGATACATTTACCGGAATGTTAGGGAAGCTCAGAATCTCAGCCAATGCAATCTGCATGATGATGACATCCATCACAGCTACTCGGCTCAAATCCCAGTTCTTTGAATTCTCACTGATTAAATGACGGTAATAATCTGCATTCAGGATAGAACGGCGGAACAAACGGCGAGCGAAGTCCTGATCTTCTTCATCCTTAAATTCAGGAAGAAGTTCCTGTTTTTCGCCATTCTCAGGATTGAAGCGCTTGATAGTCTTCAATACAAAAGTATCCACGATTTCCTTGTCATCATTCCAGTACAAGCTCTGATCTTCCAGAACTTCATCAAGAGCAGTATTGTTGAAAATAATCTTCTTGTAAAGTTTTCTCCACAACTCACGATCCTCTTCGTATGAAGAAGTTTCGCTGGCCATGTATTCTTTATATATATCACTCTGCATGATTTGTTCACACAGATTTTTAATGAAATCACCTTCATTTTCCCAAGTCTTCTTCTGAGAAGAAGCAAAAGCATTCAGCTGTTTGTTGATTTCCAACTGCGCAATGAAGCGATTTTCTACAAATTTCATGTTGGGGGACAAATCTTCTTTGGTAGGAACCAACTTGTTTTTTGCTGCATCCAACCGCTTGTTGGCATACTTGGTTACCTCTACCATCAAAAGCAAAAGATAGTTGTACAAATCATACGCTTTAGATAAACTGAAGAACAACTCCTTTTCTGCAGTATCCAAATTTTTACCTCCGTTCTGATAATACGCATAAATTATCTGAACTATCTTCAGACGAATAAGAACTCTGTTAATCATAATATATAAAACTATATTTTATTTTAGGTGGGCAAAAGTAAGCATTTTTCCTTTATCACACACCATAAAGCCTTATATTTTTTCTTTTTTTTCAGAGATTCGACATTTTTCCTCATTCTCTTTTGGCACATTGCAAAAAAATATTCAAATTTGAACGCATTTTTATTAGTAACAGTGAGTTATGGAAGAACTGAAGAAGAAAAGTACGACTATTGAAAACGACAAAGAAATCGTTTTCTCCAAAGCTATCAAAGCTGGAAAACGAATTTACTACTTGGATGTAAAGAAAAACCGGAAAGAGGAAATGTTCATTGCTATCACAGAAAGCAAGAAAGTAGTATCTCTTGACAAAGATGATCCTCAGGTTAATTTTGAAAAGCACAAGATTTTCCTGTACAAGGAAGATTTTGAGAAGTTTATGAACGGTTTGCAGCAAGCTATCGATTTCATCGGACACGAACAGGGAACCACAAGTGAAGCACATTATCAGCCTGCTACAGCTACTGAAGAAATGCCTTCACAATCTGAAGAAATAAAAATTGACATCGATTTTTAAGATAAAGCGCAAAAACTACTGATTCCAACTTGAATTACAGGAATTTATTCCATGAACATTTGGAAAGTAAAAAGAAAATGCATACCTTTGCGCCGCTTTTTCAAGCTCATCGTGTGATATACCACATCGTGTGATGGCGAATTAAGCAAACAATCAACTTAATTTAGAGTAACACAAAAATTTTAAAAACAATGAAATCAATCGAAATCAAAGGTTCTTTGAGAACTGAAACTGGTAAGAAAGCCACTCGTGAACTTCGTAAAGACAATGGTGTTCCTTGCGTATTGTACGGAACTCAGAAAGATGAAAACGGCAATCAGGTTGCTACTCACTTTACAGTTCCTACTGAAGGCTTGCGTAACTTGGTATACACACCGCACATCTACGTTGTAGACCTGAACATTGATGGCAAGATTGTAAACGCTATCATGAAAGATATCCAGTTCCACCCTGTAACAGACAAAATTCTGCACGTTGACTTCTATCAGATCGACGAAAGCAAACCTATCGTAATGGAAGTTCCTGTGAAGTTGGAAGGTTTGGCAGAAGGTGTGAAAGCCGGTGGTAAATTGGCTCTGCAGATCCGTAAGTTGAAAGTGAAAGCTTTGTACAATGTAATTCCTGAACGTCTGGTTGTAGACGTAACTCCGCTGGGATTGGGTAAAACTATCAAAGTGGGTGAACTGAAATACGAAGGTCTGGAACTGCTGAACGCAAAAGAAGCTGTGGTTTGTGCAGTTAAATTGACTCGTGCTGCTCGTGGTGCTCAGGCTGCTGCTGGTAAATAATTTCAGTAACCTAAAACTACAAAAATCCTTTCAATGAAATACTTGATTGTTGGACTGGGGAATATCGGTGAAGAATACCGCGAAACCCGTCATAATATAGGATTTATGGTATTGGACGCCTTGGCTAAGGCGTCCAATATTGTTTTTAGCGACGGACGTTATGGAGCTATCGCCCAGCTCTCGCTAAAAGGCAGACAATTGATTCTGCTGAAACCATCCACTTACATGAACCTGAGTGGGAATGCAGTACGCTATTGGATGCAACAAGAAAAAATCCCTTTGGAAAACGTATTGATTGTAGTAGATGATCTGGCCCTGCCTTTTGGTACCCTGCGACTGAAAGGAAAAGGCAGTGATGCAGGCCACAACGGATTGAAGCACATTGCTGCTACGTTAGGCACTCAGAACTATGCTCGCCTGCGCTTTGGCATCGGAAACGACTTCCCGAAAGGAGGACAAATTGATTTCGTTCTCGGACATTTCGACGAAGAATCCATGAAGCTGATGCCGGAACGTCTGGAAGTAGCACAGGAAATCATCAAGAGTTTCTGTCTGGCCGGACTGAACATCACCATGAATCAATATAATAACAAATAAAAACCATGCCGGAAGCACGAATTGACAAATGGATGTGGGCTGCACGTATCTTCAAGACAAGAACCATTGCTGCCGAAGCCTGCAAAAAAGGAAGAATCTCAATCAACGGTTCTCAGGTGAAACCTGCCCGAATGGTGAAACCAGGGGACGTGGTACAGGTCAGGAAGCCTCCTGTAACCTATTCCTTCAAGGTGCTGCAGGCCATTGAAAAAAGAGTGGGAGCCAAACTGGTACCGGAAATCATGGAAAACGTGACTACACCCGACCAGTATGAATTGCTGGAGATGAGTAAAATCAGCGGATTCGTAGACCGTGCCCGTGGTACAGGACGCCCCACAAAGAAAGAACGAAGAGACTTGGACGAGTTCTTCATGCCAGAATACCTGGACGACTTTGACTTCGATTTTGATGACGAGGAGGAGGATGAAGAATAAATATTGTCCACATTAAAAATAAAAGCTGGACTTGCCTATTCACTTGTACAAGTCCAGCTTTTTTTATTCTGCCCTGGCTGTCACCTCGGAGGCTTCAAACAACGCATTCAAATTCTTTTCCTCTCCTACGACCCATACCACATCGCCCCTCTGCAACTCAAAAGAGACTTCCGGCTGCCGCAGGTTGCTGTCGTCGGCAGACTCAATTCCTACCACCAGACAATGGTATTTGTTGCGGATGCCACTTTCACGAATCGTACGCCCGCAAAACGGTGAGTTCCGTGCAATGACAAACTGCTTCAAGTACATCTCGCGGTTCTCAAAATCCTCATCCTTGTAACCTTCAGCCACCTTTTCCAACTGTCCGGAGAAAACAGACAACTGTTCGTCGGTACCGATAACCTGCAACTTGTCATTCGGGAAAATCCGGTTTCCTCCACCCGGGATATTAATACGGTGCGCACCTCGTATGATAGAAGCCACATGCACTCCGTATTTCTTTCCAAAATCAAGTTCCATCAAGGTCTTTCCTCCCCACAACGAATCGGCAGGAACCACAAAATCCGACAAGTGCAAATCACGGTCCAGCAGCCGTCCGGCATATTCCGGCTGGCTCTCTCCCAAATACTCTTTCTTGATTTCCTTAGAACGGAGATTCTGCACAAACACCCGTTCCATCCCGATTGACTGTTTCTTCAAGAAACGGGAGAAAATCATCAGCAGGACGACCAGAATGGCAATACCCACCATCAGCGCGGCAGAGGCCTGGAACAGATACTTGATGATGTAGACCACAAACAATACAGCCAGCACAATGCGAAGCAATACGATTGAAATCAGCGGTGCATGATTGAAACGGCTGTCCGCCCAGAGTGCCTTGAACTCAATGGAATGATTTTTCTTCATAATCATGGCACGGAGGAAAGGAGAAATCAACAAGATGGTCACTACCGCTCCCAACACTTTTCCCCAAAAACCTCCCAGTGCGGAAATCAAAAGAGGAAGGAACAGATTGAATGACAGTACCACCATTGCAATGGAAAGCACCAGATAAATCAATGTGATACGCACAATCGCCCCCAGCAGCTTTTTCCAGTTGTTCTGATGGTTCACAGGCTGTACTCCTACCGAATAACGTTCCAGCAAGTGTTTCCAAAATACCGGAAGATGACGGTCCACCCAGCCATAAGCAGGACCGGACAAACGAATCATATAAGGAGTAAGGAAGGTCGTTATCACGGATACAGCCACCACAATCGGATATAGGAAAGAGCTCGTCACATTCAGACTTACTCCCAATGCCGCAATAATAAAGGCAAATTCACCAATCTGCGTCAAACTGAATCCACACTGTATGGCGATTTTCAACGGCTGACCTGACAGCAACACACCTCCCGTACCAAAGATAGTCTGCCCCAACAATATGGCTACCACAATCGCCAGGATTGGCCAGATGTATTCCACAATCATGTTCGGGTCGACCATCATTCCGACAGATACGAAGAAGATGGCTCCAAACAAATCTTTCACCGGAGCTACGAGTTTATCAATATGTTCCGATTCCACCGTTTCCGCCAGAATGGACCCCATGATAAATGCGCCAAAAGCTGGAGAGAAGCCCACACGGGCCGCCAGCACCACCATCCCGAAGCACAAGGCCAAGGACACAATCAGCAACGTCTCGTCACTCATCAGTTTGCGTGCCCTCTTTAAGAAGAGCGGAATCAGATAAATACCTACCACAAACCAGAGAATCAGGAAGAACACCAGTTTCCCGATGCTGTAAATCATCTCACTTCCTTCAAAATTCTTGCTTACGGCCATGGTAGAAAGCATCACCATCAATACAATGGCCAGAATATCCTCCAAAATCAGAATACTCAGCACCAACCCGGCAAAACGCTGTTGCCGAAGCCCCAAATCATCAAATGCCTTATAGATAATGGTGGTGGAAGACATGGCCAGCATTCCTCCCAAATAAATGCAGTCCATCTGTTTCCAACCAAACATCCAGCCCACAAACACACCGACCAGTATCATGCAGAAGATAATCGTACAGGCCGATATGACCGCCGAACCTCCCACCTTCATCAGTTTCTTAAAGCTGAACTCC
>ULXE01018263.1_pt1 | contig 38357 bp, 32 predicted proteins | sample 1961001 | NCBI WGS metagenome assembly ULXE01 (sample SAMEA4835831, study PRJEB28245) | human gut metagenome | biome: gut microbiome; material: fecal sample | place: Denmark | collected 2008
TTCTTTACTTCCTGTTTCGGATTACGGTTGCTTTCGTCGATGGCATTCCGCAAGCGTGCGTTTTCATCGTTTGCACGGTTCAACTGGTCACGCAAAGCATTGATTTCGCCCACATTGGTACGAACCACAGTCTTGCTCTTGTCCCATCCGCGACGTTTGAACTTGTAAGTCAAACCGACAGAAGCACTCAGCAGACCGTCAAACTTAGCTCCACCAATTTCTCCGTCAATGGCATCGTCCACCATGGAAGCACGTAAATCGATGAAAGCATCGAACGCGTCACACAAACGGAAGGAGTTCAACCAACCTGCACTCATCGTTACATCACCAGCGGTAGGAGCTTCCCATGTGCGCATATAGCCCACACCACCATAGAAACTGCTGTTCCAGATACGGTTTTCCTTGTAACCGCAGAACAGGTTAGACAGATTAAACAATACATCGGCGCGCAAGTTGTAATATTTGAACTTCGAATAATTCATACCGCTTCCCCAGCCAGGCACTTGTTCGCCAGTAGAGTGAGCTTCTCCCCAGCGGGTAGCCCCTTTCAGAGAAAGGCCGTTGTACATCAACCGAACTCCGATTCCTGGAGTAAACCATTTACCTACAGCAATGTCGAGTGCAGGCGAGATACGTTTACCAAAACCTATCTGCTTGTCGTGGTCACCAAACATCACCTGCGGTCCGGCCCCCACACTGAGGAACCAGTTATCCCAGAAGTGGTTGGTTTCCACTTTGTACTTGTCATTACTGTACTCCACGGTTTCTGTAAAATCACCGTTTTGTATGGTCTGCTCCGACTGAGCCAGAGTAGGACCTGCAGCCGCCAAAGCCAAGGCTGCAAAGATTGTTTTTTTCATCATAACTTTATGATTTGATTAAAGTGTTTTTTAATTTATTTCGCATCGGTCACGAAGTTACCGCTGGTAATTTGCATGTTCATCCAGTTCAAACGGTCGGTATAAGCTTGTTTCATCGTTGCAATTGCTTCGTTGAAACTCATATCTTCATCACCATTGAATGCTGAACCTACAGAATTTTTCAAACTAACAAGAGGCCACATAGCAGAATTGTACTGTTCAGACACCTTATTCTGCGCGGCAAATTCATCAATTTTATCCACCACATTCAACAACTGCGGATAGATAACCACCCAGCGTTCCTGAACCCTGGCACGGAAATTCGCATCCTTAAACAGAAGCGGATACCACATATAAGGCTGGTCGTTTATATAAGGATCTTCCCAAGGCAAAAATGGATCTTCTGCCAACCTCGATTTACCATACAGCCATTCATTCGTATTGCGGCAAGAATAAGTACCGCCATACTTGCTATTCATAGCCTGTACCTGGTCATAATTGACAAATGTCTGCCAGTCGAAATCCCATACCGGACCTGCCGTCAGCTTTCCGTCACCATCGATAAGCATATACACACTCTTCGGATGCTTGTATTCATCATTGAACGTTAATTCCTGTACAAAGAAATAATCAATTACCGAATTAATATCCAAATCACTGTAGGCTGCATCGAAGTTTCCAGACTCCAAATTGGCTTCTACTGCTTCGATTCTGGCCTTCACCTGATTATAAATATCAGAACTATATTTACTAACCTCATCCTTGAACATACACGGCAAACCACGTCCGGTACGGAACTTGTCGGCCTCATCGTAATTATCATCAAATTCAAGCAGATAACCACAATCGGCCATCGTCGGATTTGCATTACCATCGTCTATGATGTCTTCAATGCAGTCTTTGATATCTACACGGTCACCGTCAATCTTGATTTGCTCACACAGATAGTAGTTTCCTACATGGCGTCCGTCCATAATAACTTCCACACTATATCCGTGAGGATTCCATCCTAGTCCATCGACAAATGCATTTCCTGTCTGATGAGCCACTTCAAAAGCTACAGAGTTTCGCAACATGGTACGGTCCATCCAGTTGGCCAGAAGCACCCAACGCTTGTGTTTCGGCATACCTAAAACAGATGCCTTACGAACCAGTTTCATAGCAAACGGTTTCTTGGGGAATTTCTGCGTAGAATTTCCGCGCAAACGTATTCCGCAAAGTGCCTCTTCCATATCCACAGAACCATCAGCATTATATACTGCCATTTTATCTGTTTCTACCCAATCGGCATCTTTAGAACGTACGTTGATACCAGCTTCAGCCCAGTTTTCAGTTCCGCCACCACTCTGTGTCAGCACGACTACCGGCAGACCGGAATTAGTCACTTTCACCGTATAGTCACGACTCTCAGTTCCGTTGGAAACGGTATAAGTCACCGGTTTGCTGAAATCCTGCTCGCTTTCGCCACTAAGCTGCGACGTACCTCCTACTGTAACTGTCATACCTTCAGCCACCTCAAAGGTAGGCTTCAGCTTGAAGTTATACAGATAGGGAATACAACCCGTTATTGTCCCATCATCAATAGTCAACACCTCTGCCGTATTGTCGACAGGTCTTGTAGCACTGCCATTGAACACCAGCTTCTTATCCAAAATCTTACCTGCATTATTCGTTGCCTCAAAAGAGAACGATGTAAAAACCGGACGATTCGTTACCGTCATGTCATTTTTATAATTCTCCAACGAAAGCGGGAATGTATAACAGGTATTTGCAGCAAAATCTACCAGCGCTGTACGGGTAAATTCGCCTTTGAACTTCTGTGTCAGGATAGTAATCTTGATTTCATCACCCTGACGGATATCCGGCGCGCAGGTAATATAACCGGTATAAGACTTACCGTTTGCAAGAGCCGGCATATCGCTCCACACCATAGTCAGCTCATTGGCACCGGTAGCATCACCGGTCCATGTAACAGCCTTTGATTCGGCATTGAAAGTGAATTCACCTCCCAACCGACGTCCTTCGGGTAAAGTCAGGATAATCTTCTCCAGCTTATCGCCTTCCAGAGCCGTTCCCGTAGCATCGATATCAAATTTCAACAAAGAGAACAGATGTTCGAACTCAAACTCATACCGACCCTCATAAGTCTTGAAAGTAGGTGTACCCACCTTATAGTCACCTTCCAGCTTTCCGGTAGTCATGTCAAAAGTCTGCTCCAGCTTCAGGTTACCTTTCAGGGCAGTTATCTCAGAAGTGACATTATCGACCCCATACGGATAATAGGCATACGTAGGATATTCACCACTAGCCAGCGTTCCATTAAATTCAGCTTCTGCCACATTACCGGTATTGGCAGCTTCAAACAGGGCATTTTTTGTACCCTTATCACCATACACACCTATCTGATCCTTGGGAGACCACAGTATTCCGGAAGCATCACCAGATGAAGAATTATCCACACAGGTACGTGTCTGTATTCCGTCATCCATACGGGCAAGAATAGTCACATTTCCGTTAGATGAATTCTTTATCAGCTTCTCTTCCTGACAGGAAATCATTCCCAACAAGCATCCGGCTATGATTGCGTAATGTTTTATTTTATAGCTCATCGACTTATTTTTTATAACCCAAAATCTTCACGGACCTGTTTGGCCCATGAAGATTTTACGGCATTATTATTTATCCCAACCGATAGCGTTTCCGCCATTGTTGTAGCTGGCATCATAGGATTTAGTACCTTCTCCACCTCCAGAAGTAGTTTTCTTACGCAAAGCAAACTTGAAGTTGTTGTCGATAATAGTCTGTAAAATCAAGTCAGACTGGAACTTCTTACCAGTTTCACCTCTATTGGCAAAATTCATAAAGATCAGTCCCATTCCAGCATTTTCTTCACGCGTCAAAAGTTCATTCAGACACAACTGATTAAGTTCTGCTGCGGTATACTCTATACCATTAGAATATACAATGCCATCACTATAATTACGCTTTTCATGAGATGTTGTTCCTGAACCGGCATCAGTTTTTTCACCACCAATATCATTCATCAGCCATGTATCATGACTTTCTTTCCTATACAAGTCAACTCCCATACTAAACTGATTTGTAATAGCATCCACTTTCGACTGGAAAGTTGCTTCTGCATTACGACCAGAATTACTTGTAGTAGTCACTTCCTGATAATACCATCTTAGCTTTGAATTACCGGCGCTATTTCCATCATAAGCCTGATAATTCTGCCAATATAAAGGCATACCCCCAAACTTATCTTGATAATTAATTCCTGAGCCTTCACTAGTTTCAGGTCCATAAGGGCCGTCCCATAAAGAATAAAGTATTGGAGCTGTAGCACCTGTTGTTACCATATAGTCAGAATTCACATTCGCCTTGACAATAATACGACCTCTAACATCTTCTATCGTTGTTCCTGGAGTGACTTCACTATCATAAATACGATATAATGGATCAGCCGCCATTTCACTTATCTCTTCTTGAATACCATTAATCCAAATCTCCTGTTGAGACTTGTCCCACAATCCATCACCGGTATTATATGTAACCATTACTAAAGCAAACTCATTCGAAACTTTTCCTTCATTTGCAAATGCTGTTTCTGCATTCTCCAAATATTGTGCAATCTGTTGAAATGATTCTTTTAATGTTCCTGCATTATTAACCGATACAGAATAATCCCAATGACCTGAAAAAAGACCGTCAACAACCCAACGACGTGAAGCTTGTGTATGTAAAATAAATGCACGAACGCCATCTTTATATTGCTGTTCGGTTCCGGTTGGTTGGTATGAACTTGTATTGGTAAATTTACTTCCTGGAATAGAAAGTTCAGTCAGATAAATATTCGGATCAAGCGAACTCATCCAATAATTAACATTATATTGTGTAGGCAACGTAGGTAGAGTAACACGGCTCACCTTATGTGGCAGAATTTTGAACGAATTATCAGAAGTTGTCAAAGTCTTGTGTACCGTTCCTCCACTTGTTGCTACCGTAATTTTGATTTTACTACCATCTATCTCGTTTTCATTAGGAATCAAAAATGCACGAACTACAAGCTTCTTACCAGCCGCCAACTTCACATATTCAAGCCTCCCTTGATCATTTGTCCACGAACAAGGAACTGAAAGATTGTCTGTGACCACACCGCTCATATTAGTTTCACATACGACTGTACTTTCATAAGATTCCTCAGTATCACTTTCCGGATAAACTTGAGCTGTAAAGTCACCAACAATAGGAATGCCATCAGCTTCCACATTGATATTTGTCAATGTAATAGGCTCCGTAATATTACCAGGTGCTGAAACTTCAATCTCCAGAATAGTCGAAAGCGGCTTAAACTGCAAATCTATATCCGTTCCAACAGGTGTATTACTTTTCTTCTGTCCACGATATGCATACATGATTGCATATTCTGGATTGCTTACAGCCGTATAGTTACCCTCTGCATCTTGCTCAAAACGTAAGGGCCGCTGCTCCACCGGAAGAGTTAAATCAAAAAGTCCTGTTGACTCTGTACCCTTTACAAATTTAACTGGATAGAATCCATAAAATTTATGCAAATCTTCACTACCCCATTGCAAACCAGCATCACCAATTTTAGTCACCGTTTCTGCAGTTGAAGATGTAGTCGTAGATACTCCAATAGTATAATATACCAACTTACTAGCCGGCATAGATGCTTGTGGGCAATAAATAGCAATTTCATCACCATTTTCCCAATATACAGGAAAGGCATCTAACTTTTGGTCATTATTTGTATCTATAGGTGATCCGTAAGCAGTACGACTCTCTACCCCATTTTGTGGTAATGACATTCCAAAACTAATTTCATCTCCGGTTTGTACAGGATTATCTATAGTACTGACAACAGTATCATCCTGGCACCCGGCAACAGCAACCATAAGCGTTAAAGCTGCTAAAGAATAAAATACTTTTTTCATAATTATCTAACATTAATCAAAGTGTTACATTAATCCCATCCATCTTCAGTAAAATCGTAAGCTTCACCAAATTCATGATTTTGAATGGTCACCCCTTCATCATGTTTATCTTCTGGATCAAACACCGAGGCCTTCATAAACCCCTGCTCCAGCTCTACCTCCAGACAGGTGGTTTGTGGAGCTTCATACTCTTTTTGTTCTTGATTCTTCATAAAATCCTCACTTTCTTTTTAGATTTAAAAAATTAACTTTGGTCTCCCTAAATAAGACCCTTACTAAACTCTCATTTTGTTTTTTCATACGCATTTATTTTAAAAAAAACGTTTTCTTTTTCTTAGTTCCATAACCATAGCCGTAACCATACCCGTAGCTATAACCATAGCCATGACGCTCCGGATTGGCCCCGTTCAGAACCAGTGCCATGTTCTTCAGTTTCTTTTCCTGATAAAGTTTCTCGATGTCCGGCAACTGACGACGGTCGAGCTTGCCTGCACGTACCACAAAAATGGTCAGGTCGGCTATACGGTTAGCAATCGTAGCATCGGCAATCAAACCCACCGGCACATTGTCGGCAATGATATAATCATAACGGGTACGCAGTTCATTCATCAATTCATCCAAACGATTGTCCATTAACAGTTCCGCTGGATTAGGTGCCAGAATCCCTGCCGGAATCAGGTCAAACCCTTCCTGATGCTGTATGATATCATCCACCTTCACCGTATTGTCCGACAGATAATTGGTAACACCTACATGATAGTGCCCGAAATGACGGCTTAATGTACCCTTACGAATATCCAAATCGACCATGACTACCCGTTTTTTCATATAAGCCAGACTCATGGACAAGTTGCGTGCAATAAAGGTCTTTCCGGCTCCGATATTGAACGAAGTAAAGGTAATTACCTGCGCAGGCTTGTCTTTTTTGGAAAGGAAAGCCATGTTGGTACGTAAAATACGGAAGGCTTCCGACACGATGTCATCACCCTGCTCTTTCACTGCCATCACCTTCTTCCGATGGTCTTTCATGGCTTCTTTATCCAATGGAATTTCTCCTAAATAAGGCACGGAAATAACTCCTTCTATATCCTTCCGTCCGTGAACCCGTGTATCCATAAAGAGAATAGCCAGACAAACCGCTCCCGGCAAAGCGATTCCCACCAGCAATCCCAACAACAGGATACGGTTTCGGTTGGGAGAAATCGGTGCATTGCTTCCTTCTGCTCCGTCTATCACGCGGGCATTGTTGTCGGCCATGGCCTGTGAAAGGGCATTCTCCTCACGTTTGTTCAGCAGGAACAAATAAAGTGCTTCCTTGATTTTCTGCTGACGTTCGATAGACAGCATCTGCCGTTCTTTTGTCGGAATAGCCGTCACACGGTCCTGGGCACGCATTTCACGGTTCTGTGCGTCATTGCGTTTCACATTCAGGCTGACAATCATGTTGTCCACAGCACGAATAATACTTTGCTTCATGGCACGAAGCGAATTGTTGAGTTCCTGCACCACAGGGTTGTTCACACTACTGTCATCAATCAAGTGGTCACGCTTCAGTTTAGCTGCATTGTAAAGACTAATCTGATTTTCAATGTTCATATCGCTGATTCCCGTATTAGAAGGTATCAGGTCGGTTTCCTTACTAGGGTCTGTCAGGTAGTCCTTAATAAAATTAGCCAGACGAAGCTGAGTTTCCAGTTCCATGGCATCGGCATTGTATTTCTGCGATTCAGTCATATACATACCTGCCGAGGACGCAATGTCCACAATCTGATTCCGCTGCTTGAACGATTCCAGATTGGATTCCACATTTCCCAACTCACGTTCAATGATGATAAGACGCTCATTGATAAAGTTAGCGGTATTCACTGCCACCTGATTCTTTTCTTTGATGGCCTCTTCATTGTACACTGTAATCAATGTATTCAGCACATCTTCCGCACGGGCTGGTGAACTGTCTTTCAAAGCCAGAGTAAGGATGGAAGCTTCCTCTTCTTCCTGCTGAATGCCCAAAGCATTCTTATAATAATTCACCATCGATTCTACCGGAAGTTTCTGTACCCGTATAGGCGTATTCAGCCAGGAATCGCGCAAGTAATTGGTTGCAGTCACCACCACATTCATCCCTTCGATGATTGCCACCGTATCATTCAACGCCACCTCATACGATGGTTTCGCTTCAATTCCCGAGAAATCAGAGAGGGTTACCGTCTTTGCATCTTTCAGGGTCATCGTAAAAGAGAAGCTTTGTTCGGGCAATGCATCCGGAAGGCTGACCAATACGGGCGATTCGTTGTACAACTCATTGCTGCGCAAACCGTCCTTTATCTGATAGCTCACATCGGCATGTACACGCTGTACCACCTCACGCATCAGCTTCTTGGAACGGAACTGCAATATTTCATTGGCCACATTCACCTTGTTAATAAAATTATCGAAGCGGTCCAGACCGGAAGTACTGGCTTTGTTCGACGGATCTTTGATAATGACCGTAGCCGAACGAAAGTACACCAGCGGAGCACGGGCATAATTATACCACGCAATCCCACCGCAAATCAAAATGGAAAGTAAGAACCACTTCCATTGAGAAGCCAAATAAATGAATAAATCCACTATATTCAGCCCTTGGTCATTCTTGTTAGAAGAATTGTTCGTCTGCATATCGTTTTGTAACTATTAATTAGAATCATCCTTACTTGATTGCCCACAAGATTGAGCATACGGCCGTTACGACAGACAACAAAGTTGTAGCAACCTGCCATCCCCGGTCTTCCACATCCTTTTTCTTGTACTTAGGCTCTACATATACAATGTCATTCTGCTGAAGGTAAAAACAAGGAGAATCAAATATGTCCTTGGTACGCAGGTCGTGCATAAAAATCTGACGTTCGCCCTCTATTTCACGAATTACAGCTACCCGGTCTACTTTGGCCTTGGAAGTCAAATCTCCCGCCTTGGCTATGGCTTCCAGCAATGTCACGCGATCCCCATCCACGGTATAGGTTCCATTACTTCCCACAGCTCCCAGCACCGTATATTTAAAATTTAAGAACTCAATGGAAACCAGCGGGTCTTTCATATATTCTCCCTCTTCAATTTTCTGCTTGATTAAGTCGCGCACTTCGCTTACTTTCATTCCTTCAATGTGCAACTTACCCAAAATAGGGAAATCAATGTCACCGTTTACATCCACACGATAGCCTTTCTCGTTCACCTTGCTCGAAGCATCTGCAGTTACGCTTCCATCCGTTCCTACACGGAATGTACCATCGTAAATATTGAACGGAATGGCCAGCTCCGGATTTTTGCAGCTGACAGTAATGCTCAGACGGTCATCCCGATGCACCACTGCCTCATGCTTGGTTTCAATGGGATATTTCAGTCCCATTTCCATATCCTGCAAATACACGAAATTCTTGCGCGACGCACAGGAAGTCAACAGCAACACGGCAAGCAAGCTTGCCCATAAATAGACTGGTTTTTTCATACGTTTAGGTATAGTTAAGTTATTAGTAATTTATTTCTATTTGTCTGTTCGAAGTAACATGTTCCGGCATAACAGGGCTGCCTCCTCATCGGGTCTGCATTCCAAGACTCCCACAGGAACTTGTTCTACCATCCGAATCAACGTGTCATAAAGGCAAGCACGTAATTCCGCATCCTGATGAATGACACAGCATCCCGGAAAAAGTGCAATAAAGGCTTCGACCTCTTGCTGGCGAACAAAACGGTTTGCCGGAGCCTGTTTCAAACGCACCATTCCACCCACCGGATAAGAGAGCGGCTTATAGCAAGGAGTCTTGCCACTCCACGGTGTGCCATAAGCATACACCTTTCCATCCACGATACGTAATGTCGGGTTATCATCGTTCAGCAGCTCCGTTCCTTGTATATATTTCATCCACAGCGAAGAATGCGTGCTTTTTCCTGTTCCGCTCTTTCCCATAAATAGAAAAGCTCTGTTCTCACAGCACACAGCTGAAGCATGAATGGATACGGCATCCCGGTAAAGTACGGCCTGTGAATAAGCAATACGAAGCAAGGAAGACAATGCATGCCCAGCCCGTTTATCTTCTTCGTGCAAAAACACGCTGACAACAGAAAAACATCTATCGGCTTGCATGACATGCAATGTTCCTCCCTGTTCTGCAGAAAGTGTGACACAATACCCTTCTGCTTCTTTATACAAACTAACGTAGCCCATATCGCTGAGCGTATTCTCGATTAATTCACCCGAAGGCATCGCAGCCTTATTTTCCACCGAAGTACACACCGTACACTTCAGCAAAGCTTTTTCCTGCCCCTCCTTCTTACCATAGAAGGGGCGAAAAGAGGGTAATAAGGTATCAGCATCCCATCCATCCGGAAAACTGACACTCACCTCAAATCCTGCGATAGAAAACTGATGTTCTATTCTCATTTCAATTGTCCTTTCAACAAACTGGAAAATACCCAAAAACCTTCTTTGGACGCATAACGAAATGCAAAACGAATATTACGCTGAAAAGCACATGCCGTCTGCCATTTGCCAGCCAAAAGCGATTGTGACTTCCGCTGATGTCCGGGAACATACAAGCCAAAATTTCCGCCCCTCCAGATAATATCAAGTAAAGGGGATGAATCTGAAGCTACCTCCTGATAAGGAAGATACGCCACTGGAAGTCCCAGATGCTCCACCAAAAATGCATGTAGCAACTGCTGCCATCTATCCATTCCCAATTGTAATGTAATCTTTTTCATTTCTTCGGATTCCACCTCATCATGCAACTTATAGCAACTACGGGCCATATCGCACAACTGACGCAATCCGATTCCCCATCCCAAAGCATGCTTTAAAATATGTAAGCTCTGAAGCAGGAGATTCAATACAGGAGAAGGAATCCTTACATCCTGTCCTCCTTCCAAGCTCATGTGATTATATCCATATTGCTGTTCCAGCTCTTTTGCATAACGTTGTAAAAAAGGATTATGCAAATCCAGCAAGCACGTATGATGCTCCACTTCTACTCCCTTCCATGCGTAGGTCACACTCTGATCGGCTTGTACCTTTCCCCGCAAGCCACACTGACGGATAAGAGAAAAAGCTTTTTCAAACATCTGCCGGCTATCGAAATAAAAATCAATATCCCCACATTCGCGTAACAAAGGGTTCTCATATAACGAGGCAATTCCTTGCCCCTTCTGTAATACAGGCTGAACTCCGCTTTCGGTAAACCATTGCACCAATAATTCCAACGCCTTGTTCATCTGCATATTTTTACGCTCAATAGCATCTGTTTCTGCCATCCATCGAACCAGCAGTTCTTCTTCCGGTAAAAAATGTTCAGGCAAATGCTGTATTCCCTGAAAAACAATTCCGGTAACAGTCTGCTGCCTTGACAAAAGGTACAAGTTCTTCCACTCCCCTGCAGACATTGGAAAACAAGACAAATCTTCTATCCTGCTCTCCCATAACCCTGCTCTCAACAACACAAGTAATGCTTTCTGTACCTTCTTCATATCTTTTTCACAGTAAAACCTTTCCTAACCAATCAATCCAAAAGCCTGCCAGTCTGCCAACTGCTTCTCCAAATCACGGCGAGCCACCTCTGCATCGACTTTATATTCCTGACACAAACGTTCTGTCAGTTCATCCAAGGTGGTACACCCATCAGCTACACACTGCCATATCCATGCTGCCGTCTGATTCAAGCTATACACTTTACTCATATTTACATTACCAGCACAGGCATCCACAATCATGTAGCGATTGCCAATCTTACGCAGTTGAATTCCTTTACGTATCTCTATCTTATTCATATCAAATCTATTAGAATTTTTTACCCATAAAAATGGACATGGCCGTAAGCCATACGATTTTAATATCCATCCATAAAGAGCGGGTACGCATATATTCCAAATCCATTCTAAGACGTTCCAGCATTTTTTCCATCGTATCAGTGTAGCCGTTGTAAAGAGTCGCTTTAGAAAACAGCCCCGGACGCAAACGATACAACAACTCATAATCCGGATTGATGGCCTTAATCTTATCCACGAAATATTTCCGTTCCGGACGTGGGCCTACAAAACTCATTTCTCCTTTCAGCACATTCCATAGTTGCGGTAATTCATCCAGATGATGCACTCGTAGAAAACTTCCAATTCGGGTCAGCCTCCGGTCATTTTTCTGGCAAAGAGCCGGTTTTCCATCCGATTCCGAATCGACCGACATCGATCGAAACTTATACAAAATGAAAGGCTTTCCACCATACCCGATACGTTCCTGACTAAAAATCACTGGTCCCCCATCCTCATGCTTGATTAACCAGGAAATAAGTAAAAACACCGGCGAAAAAATAATCAAGGCTATCAAACTTACAATTACATCAGCCACACGTTTCACTCTGCAAGCTGTAACCGACATCCCCGCACTCGGATAATAATAATTGTCCTTTGCCACATAAGCCATCATGGCTTTGGACATGACATCTTCTTTGTTTACATTTTTCATAACTCCAAGTATATGGTTAAACATTTATCAATCATACATTCCTTCGTAAACATGTCACGATAACGTTTAGTCGCACCTTCCGAAAAATTCCGATAGACCTCCCCATTTTCCGTTACCGCTTCAATTGCCCGGGCTAAATCTTGCGCATTCCCCGGTTCCGCATTCATCCCCGATACACCTTCTTCATTCACCCAGGACACTCCTGACTGAGGTATTCTGGTAGCTACCACAGGCTTTCCGCACGACATTGCTTCTATCTGCACAATACCAAACGCTTCTGTTTTCTGCACACTGCTCATGCAAAATACATCGCAGGCTCCGTAGTAGGCAGGCAGTTCCTCGTCACTGACTCTCCCTAATAGTTTCACCTTTTCCTGCAAATTCAAGGAAACAATTTCCTTCTGCAGCTCTTCCTTCAAAGCCCCAGATCCCCCAATCAGCACCACAAAATCATCCTTCAAATATTGGGCTGCCTCCACTAAAAAACGGTACCCTTTATAGGCTACCAGACGACCAAGTGAAAACACGATTTTCTTGCCCGAATACTCACTTCTGAGGGCCTTCACCGCTTCCGGTACAGGTTGCATCGGTTCTACTCCGATAGGCAGACAGACCGTTTTATGCTGCACGTGTTGTAAAAAAGGCGATTCTGCCAAATAGACGGGAGAAGTTCCCACAATCACATCAGCACGCTTCAACAGCCATTGCTGCAAAGGATAATACAGCTTCAGCAACATCTTTTGCTTTTGAATGTCACTGTGCCAATGAAGCACTACTTTTCCTTTATATCCAGAAAGGAACAAGGCCAAACAAGCCATAGGGTCAGGATGATGTACATGAATTATATCATACTTTCCACAAATTTTACGCAAAGTGAAAATCATGGAAGGCGAAATCATCGTTGCACAAGCTTTAACCCAAGTATGGGTACAAATCAGCTGTGCATGCTCATTCAGCAAGATAATCCGGTCCTCCCCTTCCTCTGCTGCACACAGCATGTGACATCCGATTCCCCTTTCGGACAGTCCTTTCATTAAATCAAATGCAACTTTCTCAACTCCTCCACGTATGGGATAGAATTTTCCTAGTTGCAATACTTTCAGATTTTCCACATTCATAGACTTCAATTTATTCCCAGAAAATGCTACTACCTACACATTTATAGACCAGCATTCACTTTCACCATTTCAGGGTATCCGAGTATGTTTTCGAGTTAATTTAGAATAATAGATATGCACCTTCAATCAGCACATCCCAATATTTAGCAGCCTCACTCTAGAAGCCATCAGAAAAATTCATAGCAAATCATTTACACGATTAACCACGTTTCGTCAGTTCGTCGTACAAACGGATATAGTCAGAATAACGATCTTCTTTTTTAAAATGCATCAATGCATATTCCCGACACCGGCTTTGATAATAAGACTTACCCCGCTGCCGTATCATTCGTGCTGCTTCCAGCAACTCCTTATAATCACCCTGCTCCACTACAAAGCCGGTTTCATCTGTCACAGCTTCTACACTTCCTCCTGTCCGGTAAGTTACCACCGGAGTACCGCAAGCTATCGCCTCCATATTGACCGTAGGATAATTATCCTGCCAGGTAGGATTAATAAACGCGTCGGCTATAGAATACAGTCCGGCCAACTGCTGTATATTCTCTGTCCGGGCTATTCCGATAATATTTTCCGGTAATCTCTTTCTTTCTTCCGGTTTGATTCCCACCAGCACAATCAGTTCCTCTTTCTTCAGAAGAGCAGCCATCTGAATGAAATCATCCAGCCCTTTTTCCCGGCTCCAGATACTGGCTACCCCCAGCAACACATGCTTATCGCCCAGCCCATATTTCTCCCTTACTTCCTGTGCATCATACACACGAAACACCTCCGTATTGATACCATTATGAATCACCCGGAAATTATATCCGCAGAAAAAAGACTGCTGCATCTCCGACTTTATCCAATTGGATACCGGTACAATCACCAGTTTGTCTTGAGGCATGGAAGTAAAAGCCTCCTTCTTATCAAGATAGTTCTGCCGGCTACGGTCTATCCACAAGCTTGCCGGGAACTCCTTACGCTGAGGACACTCTCCGCACCCATCCTGCCAACGGTTACAGTTCACATAAGAATAATAATAACAATGTCCCGTATAAAGCCAGCAGTCGTGTACAGTCCACACTACCGGAATATTGCATTTTGACAAATACTCAAACAAAATCCGGTAATTCAGGAAATAGCCATGAATGTTGTGTATATGAATCACATCCGGCTGAATCCGTTCAATCTGCCGGATAAATTGCCGAGTAGCCAATGAAGAAGCCAGTCCATGACGGTCAAACAAGCGCGTTTCCAGCCCATGCCATGCCACACTCCATTTGTTGCCTACCGGCACCAGCTTTGAACTACAAGGCTTTATGCCATCACGTCCACGGCTGTAAGCAATATAACTCTGCCAGCCGTTCTGCATAGCCAGTTCCCCAATTTCCTGCATGATGCGCCCCGTAGAAGTAGAGACACGCAACACAGGATTTATCTGAAGCAATGTTTTCATTTTGCAGTTATTGAAGTAAACAAGCGAATCCATTGTGACATGACCGCCTGTTCTGAATAAGTGTCCACCACTTTTCGGGCATTCTGCGACAACATTTTCCGATAAGCTTCATCCTCCATCACTTTCATCATCGCATCAGCCAACGCCTGAATATCTCCATTCGGAACCAACAAACCATTTATACCGGTTTGGATAATATCTTTCGGACCACACTTATAGTCAAACGATACCACGGGAAGCCCACAGGCCATCGCCTCAATCATCACCATCGGAAAACCTTCATAATTGGAACTCATCACCAGCATGTCACTCTTCACATACTCTTCCCCTATCTGCTTAGTAGGTCGGTTAAGGCAGACTGTATTCTGCAGTTCCGCCTTATCAATCATCTGCTGCAACATCTCTCGCCATTCTCCCTGACCAAAAATATCCAGTTTCCAGTCAGGAAACTTTCCGGTATACTGAACCAACTCCCAAGCCTGAATCAGGCGATCAAACCCTTTCTGATAGTCCAGACGTCCCACCGCAATCACCCGCTTGTTCATCACATCCGAATAAGCATCACTCACATGCATGGCTGCATTGGGAATTACCTCGATGTTGGGTAAATGTCCCCAATACCCCCTGTCTTCATTGGTCAGCACCACAAACTTGTCAAAACGACGTACGATCTGTTCATCCTGCCGTGTACGCAGTTTATCAATCCAACCTAACAATCCTCTCCGTCCATACTGCAAGCGGAAAAACTTGCAATAATGCAGCTCCAGCACTTTCTTGCTTCCATCCTTTATATCCGGGATAAATGAAGATTCAGAAGGGTAAAGCGACACCACAATGTCCGGTTTCTCTTTCAGGAGCAATGCCGTCAGTTTCCGTTTATGTTCCTTTCTTTTACGGAGATAGCCGGTTATCTTTTTCCATGCTCCTTTTCCATTATCCTCCGAGTAATTGATTCCCAAATCCGTCATACGTACTTTCTCCGGAAACGGATAAAAAGGAGGACGTTGGTTCTGGTCAGTAGTAACCACAGCAACCTCCCATCCAGGAAGTTGTGAAAGGTAAGTAACCTTGTTCAGGAGCACTCGTTCCATCCCTCCGGGATTATATGTGGAGTGGGTGCAGTAAATGAGTTTCATGACTCTATTAACTCTTTATTATCTTCGTTCGCAGATGCTGCTAAACATAGGAATGGTGCAAAAACAAGAAATATATCAGTTGATACCTTGAGCCATACAATGAAATTTATTAACAAAAAGATAATAAACATATCCCTATACGGCTTTATCTTACTGGCACATACCTGACATACTTTCACAAAGAAAAATGAGAATGTAATTAAACCAGTAAGCCCAAAATAAAATAAGAAACGTGAATATCCTACGTCTGTACCTTTATAAAAACCAGTCCATACTTTACCTACATAATAGGGATCGATAGTTGTTGGAGCCATGTGCCCATCTCCAATAAGCCAAGTCCATGCATTGTCCGGAAAAATAAACTGGGCAGCTAATTGATTATTAGAACGTACTTCCCAACGTCCGTTCTCTGCCAAGCTGAAAAAACCTTCAAACCCAAACTGAAAATAATTCTGCCATTGCTGACTGAAGTTATATAATCCCATAGCAACCATAATACTTACGCACATTCCGCCTACAACCCAACGCGTCAATTTTATCCGAGCGTATTCAGAAATATCTCTTTTAAAATAACACGTATAAAACAAATACACAAGCGACAGTCCAACTCCCACAACAGTTGTTCGACCAATAACACTTCCTATGCAAGTTATAATACAAAATGCAGCTAAAAGTAATGTGATATAAAATTCCCCCTTCTCCTTTTGTGCTGCTTTAGGTAACAGAAAAGCAATCATTACCAACAATGTAGAGAAACGGGTACCAGCTACATCTAATGCACAGCCCAAACCGTAAAGACGGTTTTCGTTTTTACCCATAAAGCCTTCGCCATCCAATATACTATCAACAACCATCTTAACCACTGGAATTGTATCAATGGCAATTGCTAAAAAACACTGTAACACCCCTACCGAGATAAGATAGGCACAGACATTTTCCACCGTCACTGTTCCATGAGTAAATTTAATGACATTCACCACAAAATATGCTGCCGCCAGCCAAACCCACATGGATACCACATATCCCAGATAAGAGTCATCCGGCGTATTATTTAACACCATCGATATCAAACTAGCCAAAGAAACCAACGCTGCCCACAATGATACTGAAAAAATACCTTTATCAATCTGCGCACTTCTATTTCTCGCTAATTTCATCAATAAAAGAATTCCTCCCATGGCTGCCAACATCATTTTTGTATTGACCGTCGGCAAAAAAGTAGGATAAAATGGAAAGAAGAAAAAACTGGTGAGAACAAGAGTCAACAGCACTTGTACTATTTTCATATTTTCTAATTTATCGTATTGACACGTGGAAATTTATTTCCAATAGATACTACAATTTTATAGACAATTATTTTTTATACATAATGCTATAAAGAAAACGTAGAACAATCCAGTCGTGCAATGTCACTAGCCAGAACTGGCCATGAGCAGCGCAAGCCTCTACAAAACGTATTCTCCACGCTACATCCTTTCGTTTCCAGATATGACTGTTCGCTTCTGGACACCATTCTTTCCAAAGCGGATATAATTTACTGTCATGGCCTGTCAAAAACGGCCACTTCATCAAAAGCATAAATGAATACCCTTCTTCACGCCATGCTCCATGATAGCGTTTTTCAAGAAATGAAAGCACACGGTCTGAATTATATTTTAATTCAATCAAATGCTTCGGTTTAGGCACATTTGTCATTGACGCGTTATTAGAAACATAATGATATAGCGCTTTTCCTACATAGGCCACCTTATGTGCGTATGAAAAAAGAAACATCATCGTCATATCCTCACCCATGGCATATCCAGCTGGAAATGTGATGTCATGCTCAATATATAAGCTACGCTTAACAAGTTTATTCCATACATTATATTTCATCCGCCCATGTAACATCCCTTTCAAAGCAGCTTCCGGTGTATCATAAGAAGGCTGCCGCATATAACGTTCATTGTTAGGGTAAGAGACATAATAATCACTCCAAACAATATCCGCTTTCTCACAACATGCCACTTCATACAATGTAGAAAGTAAATCCTTTTCTACAAAGTCATCACTATCACAATGAAATACATATTCTCCTTTTGCTACGGCAAGACCTGTATTACGGGCCGCTGGAAGTCCTTTATTTTCAGCATGAGTCAGAACTTTCACATAACTGCTTCGTTTTGGATAGTCGGCAAGCACTTCGTGCAATACATCAATGCTGCCATCGGGTGAAGCATCATCTACAAAAACATATTCAACATCCGTCATCGTCTGCTCCATAAGCGACCGTACGCATCGCCCTATGAACTTCTCAACCTTATAAACCGGTATAATAACCGAAACCTTATATTCCATATTCTCTTTTCTTTGTATTCATAATTATCCCTTATAGGATATTTTCAGGAAACAAACTCCTTATATTTAAAAACAAATAATAAGCATATATAATCACCAAGCTGGCAATATTTTATAAATAAGTTTAAAGAGAAGCGGAAGTTTACATAATACAAACAACTCTATCTGTTTTCTTCTATTAAAATATTCCTCCATATACTTAATCTGAGAATGCTCCACAGATTGAATATTTCTTTTATTATCATCAAAGAAACCAGCAGGATAATTTTGAGGATATTTTGCCACAATCCTCATTACAGCCAATCCTACAGCTAGATATATATTTCGTTGTTTATTTAATGCAGCATGATACTCTGGATGAGACTCCACAAATTGCAAACGCTCCCAACGGGCTGCAATTCTATCAAAAGACTTTTTACACATATTGTGCAAATCAAAAGATAAACAAATGCTTCCTTCACGATGCCTATAGTAATAGAATTCAGACGGATTATATAGAATCGTTTTCGCATGATGGAAAATAGCATGCATAATAGAGGTATCTTCATCTAAATTACGCCCAATAGGAAAAGCAATCCCATTGAATAAAGATGTACGATAGATTTTATTAAACATATAACTTTTCCAATCTTCATCATCTAATATGCGTAACACCGCATTTGTTTTTTCTATGACTGCATAATCAGCAGAAATTGTATAATTGTTTCTATGAGAGATTTTTCCATTAATAAAATCAGCTACCCCATAAACTATTATATCGATATTCTTGTTTTTAAGGATATTATCCATTAAAATCGCATACGTATCAGGGTGAATAAAATCATCTGCATCTACAAAAGTAACATATTCTGTATCACATAGCATTAATCCTTTCTGCCTAGCAACGGAACTTCCATTATTTTTTGTATGCACAACTTTAAACCTACAATCATTATAAGCTATTTTATCACAGATTTTTCCAGTAGAATCAGTACTGCCATCATCTACCAATATAACCTTAAAATGCTCATAAGTTTGTTTTCTTAAACTATCTAAACATTCTTCTAAATAATCTTCTATATTATAGCAAGGTACAATTACTGATAAACAACATTGATTATTCTGCATCGTGATTAAATTATAAAATTAAACATGATCTCCCTAAAGAAAATAAGACATTTTATATTGCCAACCATTTCTCACAAAGCGTTCTTTCAGAGGTAAACTCCTCACAACTTTCAGGATTAAACCATATTTTAGGACCGATAACAATCTTCTCAGGATATGCATTCAGGAATGCACTCCACCAACTATAAGTGCTATTGGATATGATATTGTGTTTGCAGATACTCATCAGTTGCATATCAAAATGACTACCCCATCCACTTGCAGGATTTCCTTCAATCAATGTATAATCAAAATCTTTAAAATGTTCTTTTACCCATTCCGGATTGTCAGTGAAGACATAAAACTTAGGCTGACTTACTTTCTTGGAAATTAACCGGATTGCCCTTTGATAGTATTCTATAGGACACGTACCCTGATACCAAACGCGCTGTGCGTAGTCTTTTCCTTTGCGGACATGGATAGCAACGGATTCACAAGTAGCCATTTCCTTCTCAAAATTCTGGTTCCGTTCATCCGTAAAAGGACGGAAGGTGAAGCAGCGTTTCACATCATTTGCTATAGTTTCCATCATCTTGGCGTTCTGAAAAACCCCTATAATATATTGGCTTTTCTTATCGCTAACTGGTAGATTGGCATCAAAAGCTGTTGGCATACTAACTACACCGGAAAGAAACGGCAGATATTTCCTACGAATCTTGGATAAGAAATCCGAACCTCCTCCTAATTTCAGGACATCCCAGGAAGAAGCCTGATCAATCTTTGCCTCCGGGAAAATGTCGTTCCAAGCGACTTTTTCGTGAGCCAATTTAGCTGAATGATAGAAATCAATCTTTACATGATAACCCTTATGTTTCAAAAAAAGGTAATAACTATACTGGAACATCCGATTGGCAAGACCACAAGCCATGTTAACGATAATCTTCATATTCGAATATTATATATTAAAAAAATCTGTTCGATAGAAAGATTTATTAATTCTTACAAACGTTATTAGATGTATTCCTTGATTCTATTTATCAAGTTTCTTGCTTCTTTTTTTAAATATTTCTCCACAATTAGGAATAGACGAAAGAATGGGATATGAATTGCGTCTATGGTTAAACGCTCTTTAGAAGATAATGAATAGTTATTACATTCTTTTTCTAATTGCGTTATCCATTTGCATTTATAATCAACAGGATAACGAAGGCCTATCATACCTCCTAAATAGATTATTCTCCATTTTAAATAAGCAATTTTTGCTTGTTCTTCATTTAATTGCATTCTTTCCATAATATCTGCAACCTCATTTAAGACAGCCATTTCATATTCGTATGATTTCTGATGAGATTTTTGGACACTATTGGGATTATTAGTATTATAAATATATTTTTTCTCTGAACACAGCTGTATCTTCCTTTTTACCATGCACAGAATACGTAATTGACAAATAAAATCTTCTCCAACTTTAAACTGTGGAGGTATAGATAAAGCATATTTATTTAGCAAATCACGTCTATATAATTTTCCCCATAATGCCAAAAGTTGAAATTTAAATAACAGTTGGATATATTCTTGTACATTGCAAATTATATCTGTCTGACTTTCAAACACTACAATATCAATATCATTTGCAACATATGAATACATACATTCCAAAGCATCTGGAGCGATTGTATCATCCGCGTCAACAAAACAGATCCAATCACTACTCGCGATATATACTCCTGCTGCTCGCGCCTTCATTACACCGCCATTTTCTTGGTGTATCACTTTTACCCTTTTATCTTTCTTCTGATAGACATCACATATCTCTCCTGAATTATCTTTACTTCCATCATCCACTAAAATTATTTGGATGTCACTTAATGTTTGAACCAAGATACTATTTATACATGATTCTAAATATTCCTGGACATTGTAAACAGGAACAACAACAGATATCTTAGACATATTATTAAACTCTTACAAACACAAATCCTTTTTACTGATATCATCCCAAAATTTTAACCTGCTATTAGAAATAACAAACTCTTGAAAATCTCAACAATACTTATATGACCTAAACAACTTATTATCTATATATTTTAATATACATTTAACTATACATGCCAAAACAATTATAGAGAAAACAGACATAAAGACAAAAGAAATATTATTGCCTACATTATTCCTTCTTAAAAGATAGAATATTACACCTTGAACTAAATAAATTTCATAAGAAATAGAACCTAAGAAAATAAGATTTTTAGAAGATATATTCAGAATTGTCAATGGCAGTATAATAGCAAATGAACTACAACATATTTCTATAATACCTATATATTTTATATTAGTTAAATATAAAATTATAATTAAAGCAATTATCAATAGAGAGACCATAATTATATGTAATCCAGACATCTTTTTTAAATGCCTTTCGCTATATTTAAAGATTACTCCTATTGGGAATAAAAATAAACTACCACTCCAAAAACCTGGCCAATTTAATACAAACCTAAGAACAAAGTAAAAAATGAGCGTAAATATAAAAACTGAGAATATTTTTATTTTTTCATTTAAAATATATTTGAATATGAAATAAAAAGCATAATAGAATAATATTGCACAAAATATATACCATGAATATGGTAATAGATAGTCTGAATTGCCAACTACTAACCCACTAAATATCTTCTCATAACTACCTTGATTTACCAACTGATATAACAATATAACGAATATGAAAGGAACTATCAATTTTCTGAATCGTTTTAAAATAAACCCATCTAAATAAGATTGTTTTTTTATAGAATATGATGTATATAACCCATAGCCACTAATAAAAAAGAAACATCCAACTGCAACAGATCCCAAAGGTCCAAATAGCTCTTTCAGCATAAAAACATCCCAACTCTGTGCAATATGATGTAATACTACTGATATAGCTATTAATCCCTTTAAGCAATTACAACTATCAATTGAAATTCCATGAGGTACACTCCTTAACACAGACTTATGAATGAATACTACATATAATAAAAAAACAAAATTGACAACAATAGCAAGTTCCATATTTTCAAAATTGAAAATCACCAAATGATAAAAAATACCTCAATATCATAAATTCAAATTCTATCCATGATTTTTATTTAGTACAAAATTAAATACCTTATAATCCATTACATAATATAAATAATACCTATAACCTGCATTCTCAAAAAAACGTAAATCATTACTTACATCAATTGTATAAGAATTCTTTTTACCCAGCATTATAGCCCTAATTTTACCTAAATATGTCAATGGTTCCGATGATATCTCCACTTTATACAAAGGTTCATTTATTACTTCACGAAAAACATAATACTGATAATCAGCATTGTAATAAATTTCATTTTCATTCCTATATTTATCAAACTGCTTAATAATGCTTTCTTGAGAATCTGGAAGAATAGCAGTAATATAATTACGATCTTTTCCATTTGATTTTAATAATGAAAATCCTTCGTATACCCAATCCTCAAAGTCTATTAAATATGTATATCTAGAAAATAATAAATTTGATTTACGGAATCTGAGCATGTCAATATAACTACGATTGATTATTGTATGATTTATGACATCACTATTTGCTAATTCTGTATATGTATTAAATGCCGACTTCCTATAACTATATATGGGATAATAAAGTAATAAACAAACCACAGATAATAAAATGCTATATACTAACTCAATCTTTTTTATTCGAATAGGATTACTAAAATGCAACAATAACCTCAAAATAAGAATTAAAGAGAATAATTCAATACACGTTAATTGACGTTCTCCTGAATAAGTTATTAAGACTAAAAAAGCACTGAATATAATACTCCATATATAAATAAAGTTTACTTTATAGAAATTGTAAATTTGCGCCTTGTCCTTGACCCACAATATTATAGATAGCACAATGGCGATAATCATTAATTTAGTATCTGTAAATAATCTGGCAAAATTAGATAAAGATGATATAAAACCAGGCACACTTTGCGCTTTATCAACCCCCTCTAATCTAAGAAAATTACCTGGAGCAAAGACAACAACAGCTGTTCCAATCCACAATCCTATTACAAAATAAGGAATTGTACCTTTGAATTCTTTATAATGAAAACAATAATATAGAAATAAGGCCCCACTAATACCAATAGTAAAACTTTCTTGTAAACTTCCTGCTAATATCGAAATGATGAATACAACAACATTTCCCAATCGATTATACTTATGCCTTTTTATATACTCGTAAAATATCAATAGATATATGACAGCACATGAAGTCCATAAATAATTTATGCACATAGCTATTGACCCCAAAAAGATTTGTCCAGGATAAGGCATTAATACAAATAACATAAAAATAATTAAATACTTATCCCAGGCTTGGTAGCCGATATATTTTCTAGATAATTTCAATAAGCCATAAAACATTAATGTAAAGATCAATGAATTGAATATTTTAAAAACATTCATTCCTAGAACACCACAAAAATAGGAAGTTAAAGTGTGAACAATTATTCTACCATTATGCGTTGTGTAAGCATGGAGCTGACTACAAATAGCATCACTAAAACTGTTTACAAACTGGCCATTTCCATTAGCATCTACTCTATAGAAGCAATACCAAAAGTCATCACCAATTAAAACACTAAATTGGTTTAACACATAAAAGGCAACAAAAACTATAACAATAAATATATAGTCCCCTCTTCTCATATCTCTGATATTAAAACAATTTCTTTTTACCGTTGTACTCCCGCACAATATAAACAGGACGATGTTTTGATTCATTGAATACTCGTCCCAAGTATTCTCCCACGATGCCTATTGACAACAGTTGAATACCTCCTAAAAAGAGTATCAGTACTACCAATGTCGGAAATCCCTGAATTGGATCACCCCAAATCAATGCTTTAACCAAATGAAAGAGCATTAATCCAAAAGAAAGGATTGCAATTATGAACCCTAATATTGAAGAAAAACGCAAAGGCGTCGTCGTGAAAGACGTTATCCCCTCTATTGCTAAATTAAAAAGACTCCAGTAGTTCCAAGTTGATTTTCCAGCTACTCTATCTTTCTGTTCAAAATCTACTGAGGTTTTCTTAAAACCAATCCAACAAAACATTCCTTTTGTATATCTTTCAGATTCTCTTAAAGATTTAAGCGCTTCAATACAACATCTATCCAATAATCTAAAATCTCCAACATTTTGTAGAATTTCAATTCTCGTCGTTTTCTGTAATAACGAATAAAATAATAATGATGCTTTTTTCCTAATCCACGATTCCTTACCTCTAGTTATCCTTTTGGCATAAACATCCTCATACCCTTCTTCCCACTTCTCCAACATTTTTAAGATAACATGCGGTGGATGTTGTAAATCCGCATCCATAATCACCATACAATCTCCTGTAACATAGTCAAACCCTGCCAGCATAGCATTTTCTTTTCCAAAGTTTCTGGATAAATCTACGTACGATACTCTCATATCCATTTGACGCAAGTCCTTTATCACAGATAAAGTATTGTCACGAGAGCCGTCATTAATGAAAAGAACCTCCCAATCATAAGATTGACACGAATTCATGACTTTTACCAATTCAGTATAAAGCAGGGGTAATGAAGCCTCTTCATTATAACAGGGCACTAATACGGATATTTTCTTCATAATTTTTTAGTTTTAAATACGAATCGCACTAACAAGAAATTTATCGGTATTACGATTAAATATACAGGAATAGGTGCATAATTCTTTGCCACTCCCACCCATATAAAAAAGTTCAGAAAAAGGAGGTGTAAGATATAATTAATCAAATGACAAACAATAAAGCCTATCCCCTTGTTTATTGTTGCTTTTGATTGAAAAGTAAATACGCTTGTCAAATAAAAATTACATATAAAACTTATGACATAACCAATAGTGTAAGCGAGCCACACTAAGATAAAGCGATTCAGTAATAAATATATTCCATAGTGTATGCCTGTCGCTAAAGTACCGACTATGCAGAAACGTATAATTTCTTGATACTTATGTAACATCTTTTTGAAAGATTATGCGCTTGCAATATAATAAAAGAAACAAGTAGCGTTAATATGAAAATTATCAATGGTTTTACATAAGAGATATAATTATCGTTATTCCCCAAAAAATTCTTCATCTGATGGTAATAAGATAAAACGAAAATATGTAAGATATAAATATATGCAGAATATTTCTTTCCGATGACACTTAAAACGTTTTCCTTCTGTACTTTTACAACCAAAGCGTAACTAAAAATCATAATAGACAATAGAGAAGTCATCAGATAATGATCTCTGACATATATTAAACCCCAATATTTATATAGAAATACCTCGAAGCACTGCAAAATAAGCCCTATAATAAAAATATAAACCAATGTTTTCTTTTTGACTAGAGCAAAAATTGATTCATTATATTTATAAATATACATGCCAAGTAAGAAATATGGCAATGAAGTAAATAGGAAATTACGATAAAGCCAAAACTTTGGAAAAAAACTTAAAGCATAATTTCCTAATAACAAAAAAGGAGTTAAGTAATATAATTTATTCTTTATCCTATAACACAAAGCCAAAATCACTAAAACATTAATCAAAGAGAATAAATACCACAGATGATCACCCGCTACAGGAAAACTAAACATTAGCATTTTATCCCATCTGAAAGTTCTTAAATAACCTAATTCCACTCCATCTGCTACAAAATAAAAGACACTAGAAAAGAATGTCAAAGCTAAAATTTTTTTATAATAAGATAGTACTTTTTTTCTATCTATTACCAACTGATAATAATAACCTGAAATCAATAAAAATAAAGGAACGGCAATACGACAAAAAGCTATAATATAATCCTTGAATACGGAAGGGTATCCAGTATGTATGCATATCACCAATAAAGCAGCAATTGATTTAAGAATATCTATAGAGAAGTTACGCTGCATAAATTACCTATCTTTTTTACAGAAACTTCCATCTTGTAAAGGAACCACAGTCTTTCAAAATCTTTTTCGCTAAACATAATCTTTCGAATTTTAATAGCACGAAGTAAAGGAAAGAGCTATGCTAGTCAATACGCCAATTTTGGAAGTTTACGCGACTTATATATAAAGTAGTCAATTTTATCTTTTCAATACCAATATTCTCAATATAGCCCTATAAGGCACAGGTATATTATTTTTAATACAAAATCTTATGACCTTAGAAACGATAATATAAAATTTATATATTAATGGTTTATCACAATTTACAGCATTAAGAAGACATGTTTTGATTCGTTTACTTAAATAGACTTTTATGCCTTCATCAGCATATTCTTTCATCAAGCAATTGAACCAAGCTGCCAATAACATCCATTCTGATGAACTTTTTTTCTTATAAGTCAACCCTCCATCACTTATATGATATATATAAAGAGGTAAATTTATGACTTTAAGTTTTCTTATATATCTACAATAATCTAACGTGAATACTTCATCTTCACTTGTAGCCAAATCCTTAACAAATCGTATATTATTTTTCTTAATAATATACGATTTAAAGATTTTATTCCATGTAAAACCAAATAAATCATATCCGATTTTATTATTCATCAAGAGTGATATCTCTTTTTCTATTGAAATCCGTTCCTCACTATAGAAATTATCCAGTAATATTACAAGCTTACTATTATCTGTATAAATCCACTTAAAAAAGAAAAATACGATATCACTTTGTTGTATATTCTCATACAGAATTGCAAGATAATCTTTTACCACTTCATCATCTGCATCTATAAATGTTATGTATTCACCCGTAGATTCTTTTATTCCTAGATTTCTTGCAACACTTACCCCTTCATTTTCCTTATGAAAGACTTTAATTCGTTGGTCTGTTACGGCATATTGGTCACAGAGTTTGCCAGATTGGTCAATACTACCATCATTTATCAACAATAATTCCCAATCCTGAAAAGTTTGATTTAAAATACTATCAATGCATCTATTTAAAGTGTACTCAGCATTATAGACTGGAATTATTATTGAAATCAATGAATTCATATTATATTCCTTCTTAACCATTTCAAACACTCCTGACTTTTATTTGCAATTAACTCATTTGCTATTTTAAAATCTATAGGGGAAAAATATGGAGAGAAATCAGTCATCGAAAATGACATTGATCTAGACTCCAATTTGGTCAATGTAAGTAAACTTCGTATTCGACTATCATTCATTCCATCTATTACAATAAAAGGAGTGTGCAATAATATAGAAAAAACAACTAAATGAAAAGATAGGCCAATAGTATATTTTGCATTCTTGCAAAGATTCAAAAACTCGATTGGACCAACCGATAATAAGTACTGAAAATTATGTTTCTTACGCCATTCATGTCCAGCCCATTCACAAATTTGTGAAACAACAACTTTCATACCTAATCGATTTGATAACATTTCAGCTTTCATAAAAACACGTTCATCATACGAAGGCATATAAAGAAAAATATAATCTTCTTTTACTAAAGGTAATCGAACTACCATTTTCTCCCAATAATGACTTGGAAGCAATAATGTTGGATCTAACATAATAGGAGCACAAACACCACTAAGCATCAATAAACGGTCTGCTGTACCTTGTTCACGCACGCTAATACTATCGAAAGACAAAATATATTTTTTTATATTCCGTCCATTCTCTTCTATAACTTCTATAAAAGGCTTTGGCCCCATACTAGGAGCATAAGCAATTTTCTTTCCTCTTTTTACAAAGGGAAGAAAATACGCCCAATCAAAATCAAGACATGAAGTATTCCAAATCTGATCACTACCTGAAAGATAAATATCATATTGAAAATCCTCATTACTCAAATCATACACAGTTTGATACTCCTTCTCTGATAAAATATACTTATTTCGTAAGAAAGACTCAAACAAATAATACTTTTTCATCAAAGGAATAACATCTCTCCAATATAAAAAGAGACGACGTATCATACCAATCCATCTTCCATGGCAAAAGGGAGGATAATAAAACACCTTTTGTCTTCTAGTTCTAAAATTGATTATTTCACAGTCACATCCCATATTCAAAAGAACTTGTTGCAAAGCATACGCTTGAAGCATAGAACCGTAATTATGAGCCGCATGGAATGTAATGATACCTACCCTTTTCATAAGATTAACGTGTATGATAATATCTTTTTATTTTTGATATAACTCCTGTCACTATAAAGTTACGTTCTATAGCTGTCAAGCCAATAGTATAAATCAATACGGCTACAATTAAACAAGAAACTACTGTAGAAATAATAAGTCGACTCCATCCTTCAGATAAATTATAATGGATAAACAATGGCAGTACAACCGACAACCCTGTCACAATAGTAATTGGTAGCACCACTTTCAAAACAAATAATCGTAATGAAAGGCTCAATTGTTTTTTACAAAATACAACTCTAAGTACATCTCCTAATAGAATAAATAGAGCAGAAACAATTAAGGCTGTTTCTATAGAATACTCTACTTTTAGCAACAAATAAGCGACGGGAATTATTAACAGCAACGATGAACCAACGACTATCTGATACCATTTTATATTCCCAGTGGCCATCAGTGAAGTAACCATTGGAGCCCCCAAAGTACTAAATAATGACTCAATAAGAATGATACGGGTAAATAAAGCAGCCATTGGAGGAACTTCAACCAACCATAATTTCAAGATAAAATCAGCTTCCATCATAACCGGCAAGGCAATGATAAATAATAGGAAATAAGATATCTTGGAACTTTCACATAGTAGCCGACAGGTAGCTTCGGAATCATTTGCTGCATACCTTTTTGTAATTTGTGGATTTACAGCACTTTGAAATCCACCTGTAAGCCCTTGCACTGCCCCAGATATCTGACAAGAAACACCTCTCGCTGCATTAGCTATAGGGCCACCAAACATATTCATCAGAATGTTTACTCCCTGATCTTTCAATAACCAAGCAACGGTTCCAAACATATTCCAACCAGTAAATCTTAGCATTGAACAGAAAACAGAGTTATCCCATTTCAAATACAATTTGCACTCTGGAAATATCCTGATACAATATATACGGTAGATTATAGCCATTAAAAATTGAAAAAAAAACATGATAAATCCCCAAAAGATAAGGCGATCGTAAGGATAGACCATCAGTAACAATACAAGCAAAAGTTTACCGAACGATTCTCCAAGACCTACATAAGCATAAATATGCATGTGCTCATGTGACACAATCGACGCATGATAAGGAGTTTGTAAAATACCAAGTATTGTAGACAACACAGAAGCCTGATATACCCAATTTGCTGCGGACATTCGTCCGGCAGGTATATTCAAATAAGTATTGACAAACCATAAGCCTACCGTTTCAGCTGCTACTAATACCAAGGCTGCGAGACCTAAATGTATCAGCACAGCCATATTAAAAATACGATTGTAATTACCTTTATCTTTTCTACCTAATTCGACAGTCAGAAAACGCTGCGTGGCTACCGACATTGAACCATTCAAAAATGTAAGCATGGTAATTACACCCCCTACCACATTATAGATACCAAAATCTGATATACCTAAGGCTTCAAGAATCTTGCGGGATGTATATAGAGAAATCAGCATTGATACGAATGTCCTGATATACAGGAATATCGTATTCTTGACAATTATTTTGTTTGTTTCTACAGACATTTTTACAAACTACGTTGTTTAAATTTCCAAATAGCTTTGTGGTCAGCAATAACAATCTTCATTGCTACATCAAATGAAAACAGTGAATATAGAAAGTGAAATAGACGAGCTCTACGGCCTTGAATAACCGGATGCCTTAACTGTGTATTTCCATTTACAGCCTCCTCTACACTACGCTCATAAATATATAGATTGTTCTCTACTTTCTGAATTAGATTTAGACCCTTATCAGTCATTGGCAAAAGCAAACTTACACCATCTTTAACTTCTTCGGGAAGACATTCTGCATGTTTTAGTCCCCAAAAATCACCAATAGTAATATCAGACACTCGTGTAGAACATGCAAAAGGACATTGGTAACAACTGGGTCTATTAATCATTCCTTCAAAAAAACCTTTTAGATACAAATCTTTATATGGTGTTTCCCACAAACTTACTTCATAACTAAATTTATTGGCTGTAATGGAAAACCTATAATCGGTACCTTTACGAAAAGAAATATGTTGAATTTTTTTCCCTTTTGCCACATGTTTTATATGCTCATGTAACATTTGTTTTGATGGTACACCATGGCAAATTAAATCAACCAAATACAGGTGTTCATTATGGTGACCGATATAATTTTTCAAACCGGCTACCTGACAAGGCGTTCCAATAAATAAAACTATTTTTCCATTTTTCAGGTCATTCTTTACCTTCTTAAACAAACCACGCACATCACTTTGCACATATTTTGACCCCTGAAGTTTGAACAACTCTGAATGATTCTCAACTCGAATATGGCGTACATCTATTCCATCAGAAGTACAGCCGTACACAACTCCACCTTTTTCTATAATATATGACGAAAATATGTAAGCTGCTCCACCGGAAGAACTTAACAAATGTTCCTGACGATTCTTATTCCAAGCTGCATATGCTTTCAAAGGCTTGCGTAAAGATAAATTAGCAACCTCTAACGGACACACTTTCTCACACATGCCACATTCTACACAAACAGACGAATCTACTTGTGGATAAATAAATCCCTGAGCATCTTCTACCATCTGAATACAATGTTTTGGACAGATTTCCGCACAAGCATTGCATCCACAACATGCCGCTTTATCCTTATTGGAAACAGACATAAAAATTAAAAGCAATGTACGTTTTTAACCTTTTTACTTTAACAACTGGATAAATTCAGGCTGAACCTCCACCGCCGCCGTCAAAAGGTTGGGAAGTTCCACAAACAAACGTTTTATGCGTGAGCCTTGCATCTTTTGCAAACGTCCTTCATAACCATCTAAAAGTCCCCCCACGATACGTACCTTTTTTCCTAGCATATCCGGATTTATTTCTTCAGGAGTATAAAAACAAGGATTATTCATCGCGTCGACAGCCCTAATGAAACGCTCCATATCTGCATTTCTTACAGTCATAGGCTGGCGGTTGCCACCTTTTACAAAACGGTACTGCAACGTAGCAATTCGCTCCACAAGAGGATCGAGCACTTTACGGGAATCATAAACGAAAAGCAAATCGGGCATAAAAGGAACCTCCTGACGGACACGTTTTCCCTGACAAATCCTCAGTTTCCACACCATAGGGGTAAAATACCTGATATTTAACTCGCTGAGTAATTTGTAAGCGGGTTGTTTGGCATTTCCTCTTTTCAAATCGCGCATCACGAACCATTGAGGCGATCCAGTTGTTTTTGTTACAGATTGTATCGTCCCCTGCACATCTGAGTGATTATTATGCAAGCTATCCATAGTTCGATACAGGATGTACTATCTAATCCTGCCGGCTAATATAAAACGCTAAAAAGCAAGCAGTTATAGATAAGAAAGTCTAAAGTTCAATTACCTCCCCTTTACTTTTTACCAATATTATAATTCAAAATTAGTACTATTGGTTCTCCCCAAACAAAAGCTATCTCCTAAGATGAGATAATCTTTCTGCTGCAAAGATAGCAAATTAAATCTATATTCAGACATTTTATAAGTTTTTTTTCCCCTATAGATATGTAATTTGAAAGGATTTATGGATTCTATATTTTATTATGGCAGCATTTTTTTTCGAATTCACATCCAGAAACTTTCTTGTTACTTTATCAATTGTTCTGAACTTACCCACATATTCTCTGTTTCACAGTGTGGGATATAAAAACCACAGTGTGGGATACATATCTCACACTGTGAAATACAAATACCACACTGTAAAACAGAATTTATGAACTGACGTTTGAAAGAATTCTCGCTTGAAGTTCTTTTATAATTATTGGAGAAGGTGATTTAAAGGTGAAAACAACGGTCTGTTGACAGAATAGGCATTCACAAACGCCTGTAATATATTAATAATCAAATACTTTACAGAAAGATTATCTCATCTTAGGAGATATTCTTTTTCTTATTGAAAGAAGTTACAAGTCTTTCAGGATTTTTTGATTTGCCTTGTCAACTTCTACCGATTTTATGGAATCTAAGTAAATTTGGGTAGTGATTTCAGAATCATGCCCCAATGCTTCACTGATGACGGATAAAGGAATATCTTTCCCACGCGCAATAGTTGCCCAGCTATGACGGCTATAATACAAAGACAAAGAAACAGGTAGTTTAATCAAAGAAGCTATATCTTTTAAATGCCTGTTTATCTTCATCATCTGATTCTGATACTGGCGCCGCTCACTACCATCTTCACGCAAAATTAAAGGAAGAAGATATTGGGTAGGATTTATCGGGTACTTATCTATAATATCCTGCATCTGCCGAGTCCATTCAACGGTCAGCAACTGACCGGTTTTTTTCCGCCTATAAGTAAGATAACCATTCTTTAAATCTTTCTTTTTGAGATAAGCCATGTCTACAAATGACATGCCTCGGGTACAGAAACTGAAAAGAAACATGTCGCGGGCAAAATCCAAGGATGGGGTCAAAGATAAATCCAGTTCTTTGATCTGCTTGATTTTCGCAAAAGACAAACTTCTCTTTACCGTCTTATCTATACCACAATACACTCGCTTAAAAGGATGACAATCCTGGGTCAACCCTTTTTCTACAGCCAGCTTGTAGTTGGTGCGCAGTATACGCAAATAGAACGAACTGGTATTACGGGTCAGTCCACGGTTCTGCAATTCAGCTTCATAAAGTTCCATCAATTCGGAGTCAATCATGTCGAAAGTCAAATCAACTCCGCAACGGAAAGACATGAAACTATTGAGGGTAGCCTGATAGGTTTCACTGGAACGGACTTTACCCAACTGTTTTTTACGCTGTATCTGCATCTGAATAAAATGAAACACACTGGAATCTTTATCAATAAACGAATTAAAATGTGATGTCAAATCAGAAAATGTCCATTCCTGACCTGAAAAAATAATTAGGGCAAGTCCCGACTTTTCCAAGTCAAGGCTTGCCCCTGTGAATAAATAAGTTCTCGATTAAAACCGGTCAGTCTTCCGGCAGCTCTACTACACCAAGCTTTTTCTTTCCGTCCATCTTGACGGATAAAGGTTTCTCAAACCGTACCCAGCGCAGGTATTTGGTTTCTTCTACCGCCGGCATGCTGTCGAGCAATGCCTGGTTGTAGATACCATCGTTCATATAGGCATTGATGGTAAAGTATCCCACTCCGAAAGAAGTCAGATTCTGGAAGAAGTGAGTTCCCTGACTGGGGTCTACCCGGTAATTGGTCAGTCCGGCTTCCACAATGATACGGGCAGCCGAAATGTTGGGCCATTTCACCGGAATGCCCAACCACGTATCACTGCTTCCCCAGCGTCCGGGGCCAACCAATATGTAGTGTTTCCCTTCATCGAGGAAACGACGGTTGAGTTTCTCAATGTCGTAAGCTATCAACTGGTTATTGGAAGCGGAATAGCCTTCTGTCTTGACATAAATCACATCCTGTATGTCGTCCATCACTCCGTGTCCCAGGGAGTTTTCACTCTTGAGCAACAAGCGTTCATCGGGAATCACGCTCAGGTCTTCATCCAATCCGGCCTTTACATCGACCATCGGACGTATCTGCAACAGATAGAAGATGCCGCTCTTGGTACGGGCATCAAAATTGACAGCAAACTCGATTTCTACCGGACGGCGCATTTCGCCCTGACCGTATTTCTGGGCCAACTGCAAGATGCGGGCCAGCGGGAAGACATCGTGCTGAAGGATGTTGGCAAAGGTTATCAGCTTGCGGCCGCCAGGATAAATACCGTCGCGTATCACCATGTCGTACGGATCGTAGGTAGAAGCAATGAAATTCAGGGCCCCGTCAGCTTCAGCGTCTTTCACATGAAGTTTCAGCAGATTAAATCCATCGTCAAGTGAGAAATTCTGTCCTAAGTTCTTTAAGTCGAGAGCATAGAAGCAGGTCTGTGTTTCACGCAAGGCAATTTCCATTTCGCTGGTCTGAAGTACTTGTGTAGGATGGTACGGACATACGCGCAAGGTCAATCCACCGTCTACAATGTATTTTCCTAATCCCAAAGCCAGACTGACGGTTCCTTCTTCAGCCAGTTCATCATTAATCGGATAATAGTTAATGGAACGGGCTACTCCGGAAATGGCCGGATAATAGCGGTCGCCATACTGGGTGCCGACTACTTCCTGCAGGATGACGGCCATTTTCTCCTGGTCAATCACGTTGCTGGTAGCCTGCATATAGGCTTTACTATCCTTATAATATACGGATGCATATACTCCCTTAATGGCATCGCCTAACATACGGAGCATTTCGTACTTATCGTCCAGATAAGGAATCATGTACGTAGAATAGATTCCGGCAAAGGGTTGGTAATGGGAGTCTTCCAACAGACTGGAGGAACGGATGGCGATCGGTGCCTTCACCGCATCGAAGAAAGCAAAGAAATCCTCTACCAGCCGGTCGGGCAACTTGGCACGAAGGAAGGCACGAAGAATTACGTCGTCGGCCGCATCGCTCAGAGCTATCTGGTACAACTGGTTGGAGTCCATGAACTCGTCGAATATATCGGTACAGAGGACTACGGTTTTCGGAATCATGACGGAGGCATTCTCAAACTCATCGAACTCTGTATGGCGTTTTACCATGTTGTCTATGAAAGCCAGGCCGCGTCCCTTTCCTCCCAACGAACCATCACCGATACGGGCAAAATTGGAATAACGGTCGAAGCGGTCGCGCTGGAACACGGCTACCACTCCCTGATTCTTCATCTTGCGGTATTTTACGATGGCTTCGAAAATAATCTGTCGGTGTGCATCAATATCCTGCAGAGATTCCCACGTAATCTGCTTCAAGAATTCAGCGACCGGGAAGATGGCACGCGAATACAGCCAGCGCGAAATATGATTGCGGCTGATATGATAAAGGAAAGACTCGGCAGGAATGGCAAATATCACATTCTGCAGCTCCTTCAGGTTGTGGATACGGGCCACTTCCTTCATGGTATGAGGGTCACGGAAAATAAAGTCACCAAAACCAAAGTTGTCTGACACCGCCTCACGAAGGTCGATATTCATCTTCTTGGAGTTCTTATCAATGAATACGGCATCCAACTCCGGTGCATAGCAGCGATTGCTTTCCTCAGCAGACTGAAGAATAAGAGGTATAAACGGATCGCGTTTGCGGACTTCACGCAGCAAGGTTACACCAGCCTGCGGGTCATTGACACCCCCGTGAGGGAAACGGGCATCGGAAATAATACCGAGCACGTTATTCTGGTACTTATTATATAGTTCCGTGGCTTCCTCATAGGAACGGGCCAATACGATTTTAGGACGTCCGCGCATACGAAGGGTACGCTGGTGCTCGTTCAAAGCTTCCGTAGCAAACTCCTGGCTCTGGCGGAGAACGAACTTATAGAGGTTGGGCAATACGGAGGAATAGAAGCGGATGGAATCTTCCACCAACATGATCATCTGTACGCCGACTTCCTTGATGTCATGCTCCAGGTTCATCTTGTCTTCTATCAGCTTGATGATGGACACCAGCAGGTCGGTATTTCCCAACCAGCAGAACACATACTCAAAGATGCTCAAATCTTCATGTTCCATTCGTTCCTTGATGCCATGCGAGAAAGGTGTCAATACCACCAGCGGAAGATGCGGATATTCCTTTTTAATATCGCGGGCAATGTCGAAGGTATCGCTATTGTCAGAGCCCGGCATACAGATAACCAGGTCGAACATGGTGTTGCGCAACTGTTCCCAGGTTTCTTCTGCCGTAGAGACCTGCGTGAAACGAGGAGGATAGCGCAAACTCAGGTTCATATATTCATTGAAAATCTTTTCGTCAATGCGGCCGTCATCTTCCAGCATGAACGCATCGTAGGGATTGGCCACCAACAATACGTTAAATATACGCTTTGTCATCAGGTTGGCAAACTGCGTATCCTTGAAATACAGCTGACGGAGTTTAATTCTTAGTTTGGTGAGCATGGTATCTTCTTTTAAAGCTTATATTACAGAAACAAAATTCGGAATTTCACACGATTTTTGCAAATCTTTCTTGAGAGTTGGTAAAAAACTAACAAAATTCAACCTAGAGTTCAAATTTTCGGGTAAAACTCTTTGACGATACAGGTAATTTTCTATCTTTGCATATACAAAATATTTCATTTTGTCAGACCTTAAATTATTTGATTATGGACATTAATAAAATCATGTCATCACTGGAAGCCAAGCATCCAGGTGAATCTGAGTACCTTCAGGCAGTCAGGGAAGTATTGCTTTCTATCGAAGATATTTACAATCAACACCCCGAATTTGAAAAGGCAAAAATCATTGAACGACTGGTAGAACCGGACCGTATCTTCACATTCCGTGTGACATGGGTAGACGACAAAGGTGAAGTGCAGACAAACCTAGGCTACCGCGTACAGTTTAACAATGCCATTGGCCCGTACAAGGGAGGTATCCGTTTCCACGCTTCCGTGAACTTGTCTATCTTGAAATTCCTAGGATTTGAACAGACATTCAAGAATGCCTTGACTACCCTCCCGATGGGTGGCGGTAAAGGTGGTTCTGATTTCTCTCCACGCGGCAAGAGCAATGCAGAAATCATGCGCTTCTGCCAGGCTTTCATGCTGGAATTGTGGCGTCATTTAGGACCGGATATGGATGTTCCGGCTGGTGATATTGGTGTAGGCGGACGTGAAGTAGGTTACATGTTCGGCATGTACAAGAAACTGACCCGCGAATTTACAGGTACATTTACCGGCAAGGGACTTGAATTCGGGGGTTCACTGATTCGTCCGGAAGCTACGGGCTTCGGCGGCTTATATTTCGTAAAACACATGCTCGACGAAAAGGGTATCGAAATAAAAGGAAAGACAGTAGCCATCTCCGGATTCGGTAATGTGGCATGGGGAGCTGCTACCAAAGCTACTCAATTGGGAGCAAAAGTAGTTACCATCTCTGGACCGGACGGTTATATTTATGACCCGGAAGGTATCAGCGAAGAAAAGATTGACTATATGCTCGAACTGCGTGCATCGGGTAACGACATCGTGGCTCCATACGCTGAAAAATTCCCTGGATCTACTTTCGTACCGGGACGTCGTCCGTGGGAAGTAAAAGTAGACATCGCACTGCCATGTGCTACTCAGAACGAATTAAACGGCGAGGATGCACAGAACCTGATCAAGAACCAGGTGCTCTGCGTAGGAGAAATTTCCAACATGGGATGTACACCGGAAGCTATTGACGCATTTATCGAACACAAGATGATGTATGCTCCTGGAAAGGCTGTCAATGCAGGTGGTGTAGCTACTTCCGGTCTTGAAATGAGTCAGAACGCCATGCATTTGAGCTGGACTGCTCAGGAAGTAGATGAAAAGCTTCATCTGATTATGCACAACATTCATGAACAATGCGTGAAATACGGTAAGGAAAGCGATGGATACATCAATTATGTGAAGGGTGCAAACATTGCCGGATTTATGAAAGTGGCTCACGCCATGATGGCTCAAGGAATAGTCTGAATATTAAGGATAATTAAAATTTAAAGCAAACATGAACAAAAGATAATTTTTATTCATATCTTTGAATGCTTTAATTTTTAGCACAAAATCTCGTTTAGTTGTATTTGTATTTTGTATTGTAGCTTGCGCTATCCGCCTGTGAAGGTCTGATAGCGCATTTTTGTATACAAACAAGACCATAGAGAAATAAAAAAAGTCCCGCAAAACTGCAGGACTTTCAATTTTTAAGCGGGTGACTAGTGGGACTCGAACCCACGACATTCAGAACCAC
>ULXE01039114.1_pt1 | contig 35745 bp, 30 predicted proteins | sample 1961001 | NCBI WGS metagenome assembly ULXE01 (sample SAMEA4835831, study PRJEB28245) | human gut metagenome | biome: gut microbiome; material: fecal sample | place: Denmark | collected 2008
AAAGTGGCGGGCGGCTATCAGCTGTGCGCCAAGCCCCAGCATTATGCCCTTTTAAAACAGCTGGAGCGCGTGCAGGAAGTAAAATTATCGGCAGCGGCAATGGAAACTTTGGCCATTGTTGCGTTTAAGCAGCCGGTAACGCGCGGCGAAATGGAAGCCATCCGCGGTGTTAAGGTGGACGGCGTTGTAAATACGCTTCTGGAATACGGGCTTATCTGCGAGGCAGGGCGCAAGGAAGCGCTTGGACGCCCTATTCTTTACGCAACGACAGATAAATTTTTGCTTACTTTCGGGCTTAATTCACTGAAGGATTTGCCTGCTTTGCCGGATGAGGACAGCAGCGGGCCTGAACAGATTTCGCTTTTGGACAGCCTGAAAGATGCAGACAGCAATACACAAAATGACGGAGTATAATACATGGAAGAACGATTGCAGAAAGTGCTGGCGGCAGCCGGCGTTGCTTCGCGGCGCGAAGCCGAAAAATATATACTTGGCGGCAGAGTGAAGGTTAACGGCAAGGTCGTTAAAGAACTCGGCACCAAGGTTGATGAAAAATGCTTTATTACCGTTGACGGCAAACCCATTAAACGTGAGCGCAAGGCATATTATTTGTTTTACAAGCCGCGCGGAGTGGTAACAACCATGAGCGACCCGCAGGGCAGGCGCACCGTGGCCGATTATGTTAAGGATCTGCCGCAGCGCGTGTTCCCCGTTGGCAGGCTTGACTATAATACGGAAGGGCTTTTGCTTTTAACAAATGACGGCGCGCTGGCGCAGGGGCTGATGCACCCGAGCCGCGAGGTAAACAAAACCTACCGCGTGGGCGTGCCGGGCATTGTGCCGCAGGAAAAGCTTGATTTGCTGCGCCTTGGCGTTAAGCTTGATGACGGAATGACGGCGCCTGCCGTTGTAACGCTTCTGGAATATGACCATGAAAGAAATATGACATATTTTGATATTACCATACATGAAGGGCGCAACCGCCAAATCCGTCGTATGTGCGATTATATCGGCTTTCCGGTGCGCAATCTTAAACGCATTAAGTTTGGCACGCTCAGCTTAAAGGGTTTAAGCAAGGGCAAAATGCGTGAACTTAACGAGGACGAGGCAGAAACTTTAAAAAAGGCGGCAAAGCTTAATGGCTAATGTACTTGTTATCGGCGGCGGCGCTGCGGGCCTTTTGGCAGGCATTGCCGCAGCGCAGTGCGGCGCCCAAACCGTAATTTTAGAAAAAATGCGCCGCCCCGGCAAAAAAATACTTATTACCGGCAAGGGGCGCTGCAATATTACCAATAACTGCGATTTGCAGGAAATTATTAAAAACATACCCGGCAACGGCCGCTTTTTAAACAGTGCGCTGCGCCGTTTTACCAATCAGGATATTGTGCAGCTTCTGGAGGATAACGGCCTGCCTACCAAGGTTGAACGCGGCGGCAGGGTGTTCCCTGTAAGCGATAAAGCTGCTGACGTTGTTGACACTCTTGTTAAAATTTATAAAAACTATGGCGGCAGGCTTCTTACAGACTGCAAAGTAAAAAGCATTACGGCAGAATTCGGCAAAATAACCGGCGCTGTAACTGCCGACGGGCAGAAATTTGCGGCCGACGCCGTTATTCTGGCGGCAGGCGGGTCATCTTACCCTGGCACCGGCAGCGACGGCAGCGGCGTGAAACTTGCCAAAGCGTTGGGGCATACCATTGTACCGCTGGCGCCAAGCCTGGTTCCGCTTGAAAGCGATTCGCCCTACATTGCAGGCTTACAGGGCTTAAGCCTGCGCAATATAGAAGGAACCGTTTATGCAGACGGCAAAAAAATAGGCTTGGAGTTCGGTGAAATGCTCTTTACGCATTTCGGAGTATCGGGACCGATAATACTTTCGCTTAGTAAATGCGTGGCGGAAGCTTTTGCCAGAGGCGCGCAGGAGGTTGAACTTGCCATTGATTTAAAGCCTGCGCTTGATAAAGACAAGCTGGACGCGCGTTTACAGCGCGATTTTACGCAGTACAGCCGCAAGCAAATGCCCAACGGCATGAAGAATTTGCTGCCGCAGAGGCTTATTGCGCCGGTGCTGGACCAGGCGTTCATTGATGAAGAAAAATTTGTTAACCAGCTTTCGCGCGCAGAACGCCGCCGCCTTGTAGATGTTTTGAAAGCATTTACGGTACCAATTACCGGAACAAGGCCGATAGCGGAAGCCATTGTAACGGCAGGCGGCGTAAGCCTGAAGGAAATAGACCCTAAAACAATGGAATCGAAATTAATAAAAGGGCTGTTTTTTGCAGGCGAAGTAATGGATATCGACGGTTATACGGGCGGCTACAATTTGCAGGCGGCGTTTTCCACTGGTTATGCCGCAGGCACCTTTGCCGCACAAATATAAAAACAGGTGGGGATAAAATGAATGCACAAAAACCGGTAATTGCCATCGATGGCCCGGCCGGTGCCGGAAAAAGCACCATAGCCAAACTGGTCGCAGGCAAACTTGGTTACATTTATATTGATACCGGGGCCATGTACCGCTCCGTAGCGTGGAAGTTTCTGCAAACGGGCAAACCGTTCAGCCCGGAGCTTGTAGAAAAACTGGCGCAGGAAATGGTAATTACTTTTAAGCCCGAAGCAAACGCCAACCGCGTTTTTGTTGACGGCACGGAAGTTACGGAAGCAATCCGTTCTCCGGAAGTAACGGCCGTTGTTTCCAAAGTATCCGCCGTGGGCGGTGTACGTGCGGAAATGGTAAACCAGCAGCGCCGTATGGGCGAAGCTGGCGGCGTTGTTATGGATGGGCGCGATATTGGCACCGTGGTATTTCCTCATGCACAGGTAAAAATATTTTTAACGGCCAGCGTTAAAGAACGCGCTATGCGCCGCTATAAAGAAATGCTTGCCAAAGGCGAAAAGGTTGATTTGGCAGAGCTTGAAAAACAAATCGCTTTCCGTGACAAACAGGACAGCGAACGCGAAATTGCTCCGCTTAAACAGGCTGATGATGCCGAGTTTCTTGATACTTCCGATATGACAATAGATGAAGTGGCAGAGCATATTTTAAAAGCAGTACAGGAGAAATAAGATGCTGTATTCATTTTTGGATGTTGTACTGGGGATTTTGTTTAAAATTTTTCTGCGGCTTGAAGTACACGGCGCGGAAAATATTCCCAAAACAGGCCCGCTTGTTATAGCAAGCAACCATTTAAGCCTGCTCGACCCGCCTGTTATAGGCGTTGCGGCGCCGCGCAAGGTGCATTTTATGGCCAAACGCGAACTTTTTGTGCCGGTGCTCGGCTATATTTATAAAACTCTGGGCGCGTTTCCCGTTAACCGCGGCGGCGCGGACAGGGCGGCAATCAAGCACGGCATTGAAATTCTGCAAAGCGGCGAGGTGCTGGCGATATTCCCGGAAGGGACGCGCAGCAAAACCGGGCAGCTTGGCAAACTTGAGCCGGGCGCGCTGATGATGGCCGGAAAAACCAGCGCCGTTATTGTGCCGACAGCAGTAAGCGGCACGGATATTAAGCGCTGCGGAAGGCTGTGGCCCAAGGTTGTGGTAAAATTCGGCACGCCGGTGCCTTTTCCGCCGGTTGGCTTAAATAAAGAGGTTTTGCAGGATTTGACAGATAAATTAACGGCAGACATAAAAGCTCTGCAGGGAGTGAAGTAACATGCAGGTGTTTGTGGCAGAGCCTTGCGGCTTTTGCTATGGAGTTAAGCGTGCTGTGGATATGGCGCGCGGCGAGTGCGGCAAAGAAACGCACGCGGCAACTTTGGGGCCGCTTATACATAACCCGCAGCTTACGGCGGAACTGGCAGCAGGAGGAGTAAGCTGCTGCGGCAGCCTTGACAGCTTTGAAAAAGGCGATACTGTTATTTTCCGTTCGCACGGAGTTGGGCCTGAAGTTTACGCCGCTGCTGAAGAAAAAGGGCTGAATATTATTGATGCAACCTGCCCTCATGTGCGCGCAGCACAGTTAAAAGCAAAAAAATTGTCCGAAGAAGGATATTTTGTTATAATTATCGGAGAAAAAAATCATCCTGAAGTAAAAAGTATCTCGGCATGGGCAGGAAAAAATGCTATAATAGTAGAATATAATAAAGATATTGCCGGTATACCCGTTGCAGATAAATATGGAGTTACGATTCAGACTACTTTTGAGCTGGCAAAATTTGAAGAACTGCTTGCCGGAATTCAAAAAGAAAGGCCGGGAGAGTACAAAATAGAAAAAACTATCTGTACGGCAACAAGCGAGCGTCAGAATGCCGCGAGGGAACTTGCGGGAAAAGTTGATGCATTTATTGTTATCGGCGGTAAAAACAGCGCCAACACAAGGCATTTATATGATATTGTGTCTGCACGCTGTAAAATTGCATACCACATCGAAACGGCTGCGGAATTAAAACCGGAAATGTTTCGTGGTTGCACCAAAATTGGCATAACGGCCGGTGCTTCGACGCCGGACCGATTAATCAAGGAGGCTTTATTTGTAATGGAAAACATGGAATCTTTTGAAAGTATGCTGGAGCAGAGTTGGGAAAACAACGACATTTATCCCGGCAAAATCGTGAAGGCTACTGTTATTCAAAAAGATAAGGATGAAGTTTATGTAGACTTTGGCTATATGAAAGAAGGCGCCATCGCTTACAGCGAATGGGCTGCCGGAGATCCTGAAGAAGTAGCAAAAACAATTAATGTAGGCGACGAAGTTGAAGCAAAGGTTATTCCCGGAACTTCCAAAGATGATTTTGTACGCCTTTCTAAAATCCGCGCTGAGCAGGACGCAGCATGGAAAAACGTTCCCGAACTTGCTGAAGGCGAAAAACGCCCGGCAACCGTTAAAGTTCTGCGCGTAATTAAAAACCGCCAGAAAAATATCGTAGGCCTTGCCGTTGCAGTTGAAGGCGTTGAAGGCTTTATGCCCGCATCCCACGTTGAACTGAAACGCGTTGAGGACTTCACTCCGTATATAGGCCAGGAACTGGAAGCAGAAATTATTGAAGTTGACACTGCTAAAAAACGCCTGGTAGTTTCCCGCCGCGATTTGCTGCGCGCTGAACGCGAAGCAAAAGCACAGGCATGGCGCGAAGCTAAAGCTGCCAGAGCTGCAGAACGTGCAGCAGCACGCGAAGCTGCTGAAGAAGAAGCATACAACAGCGTTGAAGAAGGCCAGGTTGTACCGGGTAAAGTTCTGCGCATTGCTGATTTTGGCCTGTTTGTTGAAGTAGGCAAAGGCCTTGTTGGTCTTGTTCACAATACCGAACTTTCCTGGGACCGCAATGTAAAAGCAAGCGATTTCGAACCTGAAACCGAAGTTACCGTTCTCATTAAGAAAATTGACCGCGAAAACAAACGCGTTGCACTCAGCATTAAAGCTACTCAGGAAGATCCCTGGGTAACCGAAGCAAACGCACTTCCGGAAGGCGCTATCGTTAAAGGCATTGTAACCCGTTTCCTGCCTTTCGGCGCTATCGTTAAAGTAACCGACAGGGTAGAAGGCCTTGTACACGTATCTGAAATTGCCGATACCCGCGTTGAAAAACCGGAAGACGTTCTTGAAGCAGGCCAGGAAGTTGTTGTTAAAGTTATCAAAAAAGATATGGAACACAAAAAAATCGGCCTGAGCATTGCCAAAGCTGCCAAAGAAAAAGAAAAAGCAGAATACAGTGCTTACCTTAACAACAAACCGGAACTGACTCTTGACCTTTCCGAACAGCTTGAAACTTTAAAATAATTTTACGGTGGTAATTAATGTCGCGTGAACAGAGGAAACTTGACCATATCAAATATGCGCTGAAGCTTGGTGACGGACCGCTCACCAACGGTTTGGAGAATGTACATTTTGTACATAACTGCCTGCCGGAGCTTAACCCGCAGGATATAGTCCTTTCCTCACAGTTCGGCGGCATTTTCTTTTTATCTCCGTTTTTAATCAACGCCGTTACGGGCGGGGCAGACGCTGTTACGGAAATTAACAGGCGGCTTGCGCGTGCGGCAAAAAAAGCGGGTGCGGCAATAGCGGTAGGTTCGCAGTATGGTTCTGTTAAAAATAAAACCAACTACCAAAGCTACGAAGTTGTGCGCGATGAATACCCGGACGGCATTGTTTTTGCCAATACCAGTGCGCTGGCCACGCCGGAAGAAGCGCTGGAGGCTGTGCGCATGCTTGACGCTGATGCCTTGCAGATACATTTAAACCCTGCACAGGAACTGATTATGCCCGAAGGCGACAGGGATTTTAAAGGCCTGTTTGCCAATATGCAGCGCATACTTGATAAATGCCCTGTGCCCGTAATAGTTAAGGAAACCGGCTGCGGTATGGCGGCGCGGCAGGTTAAGCAACTTTTAAAAGCGGGCTTTACCTGTTTTGATGTCGGCGGTGCAGGCGGTACAAATTTTCCGGCTATTGAGGCGGAACGCTACGGCGGCACGGCGCTTTTAAACGGCTGGGGGCTTAATACGGCTCAATCGCTTTTGGAAGCTGGCGGAGTATGCGGCAGCGAAGGCTATATTGCAGCCTGCGGCGGCATACGCAGCGGCTTGGACGCGGCAAAGGCACTGGCGCTTGGCGCGGATATAGCAGGCATGGCCGGCAATGTGCTGGAAGCGGCTGTAAACAAAGGCGAGGACGCGGCGGCAGAAATAATTTTGCAGGCCGAAGAAGAACTGCGCATGCTGATGCTGTTAACGGGTTCTTCCGATATCAAAAGCCTGAGGGCAAAGCCGCTGTATTTTACAGGCAGCCTGCTTGATTTTATGCAGTGCCGCGGTTGGGAGCCTGCGGAAGTTGCCCGTTCAAGAAGATAAAAAATAAAACGGTATAACATTTTGTTATACCGTTTTCTGTATTATAGTTTTATTTAAGATACTTTTCTTAAAATTTAGATGTAGTTGCAGCATTTAGGTCCGTAAATTTTGCTCATTGTTCAATCGCAAAATTTGCGCAGCTTCGCTGGCACAATTATTGCCATCGTTATCACTCGGCACTAATTGGCACTCAGCCAATAAAAAAGAAGCCAAATACCAAGGTATCAGGCTTCTTTTATAATCCGTAACAATCAGATAGCGCGGTTAACTTTACCGGAACGCAAGCAACGGGTGCAAACGTTAATACGTTTTACAGAACCGTTTACAACGGCTCTTACTTGCTGAATGTTCGGTTTCCAAGCGCGTTTAGAATGTCTATTGGAATGGCTGACGTTACAACCAGCTTGAATACCTTTGCCGCAAACTTCGCAAATGGATGCCATGAGTCCCACCTCCTTAACGTAATTCCAGCATCAGTTACAAATTTAACAGAAGTATCATACCATAGAATGAAATTAAAAGCAAGTTATTTTTAGATTGGCAGTGTGATTTTATGTGGTGGCAGGAGCCAATTACAAAATTAAAGGGTATCGGGCCTAAAAAAGCGGCAGATTTTGCCAATTTAAACATTTTTACCATTGGCGATTTGCTGAACCGTTACCCCCGTACTTATGTAGACCAGAGCAAAGTTAAAACAATAGCGGAACTAACAACAGACGGAGAAAAGCAGCTGTTTTGCGCTGAGGTTTACCGCGTGGCGGATAGAATATCGGCAAGGCGCATGCGTTATACACTGGTAACGCTTAAAGACGCTACCGGCTTTGCGGAGCTGTATATGTTCGCGCATCAGCGCTTTCAAACGCGCAATTTTAAGCCGGGAACGCAGCTTTTGGTGGACGGCAAGGTGCAGCCTGGGCGCGGCGCAAAAATGGTAACGGATGCTTACGTACAGATTTTAAAAGACGGCGAAAGCGCTTCTGCACCCGGTATTTTGCCGGTGTATGCTTTAAGCGGCGCTCTAACGCAGCAGAATGTGCGTACAGCCGTTAAAACGGCTCTGGCCATGGCAGAAGACTACCTGCCGGAATCGCTGTCGCAGGAGATAATTAACGCCAAAAAACTGCCTCCGCGTTTTGAAGCCGTTAAAAACATTCATTTTCCGGTAAGTTTTGCGGAACTCGCCCGGGCACGCAGCCGTTTTATTTTTGAAGAACTGTTTTTATTGCAGTGCGGGCTTTTGTATTACCGCAGCAGGGTAAAAAGCACGCGCAGCGGCATAAAAATGGCGCCTGACGGCATGCTTTTGCAAAAGGTGCTGGCGCAGCTGCCTTTTAAACTTACGGAAGCGCAGCAAAAAGCTTGGCAGGATATAAGCCTTGACATGCAGGATAAAAAGCCCATGCACAGGCTTTTGCAGGGCGATGTAGGCAGCGGCAAAACCGTTGTATCGGCGCTGGCGCTTGCCAAAGCTGCGGAAAACGGGTATCAGGCCTGCATTATGGTGCCGACGGAAATTCTGGCTCAGCAGCATTACGAAACTTTGCAGGAGTTTCTGGAGCCTGCCGGTATCAGCTGCGGGCTGTTAACCAGCAGCGTTAAAGGCGTGCGCCGCCGCGAACTTTTGGAAAACCTTGCGGCAGGCAATTTGCAGGTGCTTGTCGGCACGCATGCTTTAATACAGGATGATGTTATCTTCGATAAACTCGCTCTTGTCGTTACGGATGAACAGCACCGCTTCGGCGTTGAGCAGCGCGCCAAACTGGCAAATAAATCGGCTTACGAGCCGGATGTTCTGGTTATGACGGCGACGCCGATACCGCGCACGCTGGCGCTGACGGTGTACGGTGATTTGGACGTTTCGGTAATGAAGGGCATGCCGCCGGGAAGAAAGAGCATAAAAACGCTGTGCTACACCGGCGACAAGCGGCGCGAGGTTTATGCAGGGATGGTGCGGCAGATTAAAGCCGGGCATCAGGCATATATTGTCTGTGCGGTTATAGAGCCGGGTGAAATGCCGGGCGTGCGCGCGGCAGCGGAAGTTTATGAAGAATTGCAGCGCACTTTTTTAAAGGATATACCCTGTGCACTGCTGCACGGCAAAATGAAGCATGCCGAAAAAGAAGCGGTGATGGAAGATTTTGCTGCCGGTAAAATAAAAGCACTTATCAGCACCACGGTTATAGAAGTTGGCGTTAACGTGCCAAATGCCACGCTGATGATTATTGAAAACGCCGACCGTTTCGGCCTTGCCCAGCTGCACCAGCTGCGCGGGCGTGTAGGACGTGGGGAGGCACAGTCTTTCTGCGTGCTGCTTACTGATTCGGACAGCCCGGAAACACTGGCGCGGCTTAACGTGCTGCATACATCAAACGACGGTTTTTACCTTGCCGAGCAGGATTTAAAACTGCGCGGCGCGGGCCAGCTTTTTGGCCTGCGGCAGCATGGCTTGCCTGATTTATATATTGCTGATATACTTCAAGATACAGATGTTTTGATAGAAGCGCGCTCCCTTGCCAAAAAAACGCTGGCAGACGCAGGGCAGACGGCAGAAATTACCAAAGTTCTGGACGCGCAGTTTGACGAACGTTTTAAACGTATATTCAATTCGTAACGGAGGCCCCAATGCCGGAAGAAAAATGGTATCAAAACCCGGAAAAAGCATCACAGGCGGCTGCGGTAATTATTTTAGCCCTGGCCGCTGTGTTAACGTGGCTGTTTGCCGGTGAAGAAGTAAAAAAAATGTTTGCCCTGGCTGTCAGCGGCGATGTGGAAGCGCTGGCAGCGTATTTCCGCTCTTTTGGGGCGTGGGCAATGCTTATCAGCTTCCTGCTTGATGTATTAATCAACGCGGGCAGCATTTTCCCGTCCATCTTTATTTCTACCGCCAACGGGCTTATTTTCGGTTTGCCGCTGGGCATTTTAATTTCGTGGCTGGCAGAAACAACCGGCGTTGTTATCAGCTTCTGGCTGATGCGTTATCTGTTCCGCGGCGCTGCCGAGAAGATGATTGCCAAAAGCCCGATGCTGATGAAAATTGACGATTTGAGCGGGCGCAAAGGGCTGCAATGGATGGCGGCTGCAAGAATGCTGCCGTATTTTCCGTCCGGAATTTTAACGGCGATTGGCGCGGTAAGCAAAATTTCCACGCGCGATTACATTATTGCCAACCTTATAGGCAAGTTTCCTTCAACGGCGCTGGAGGTTGTTATAGGGCACGATATTGTTAATTTTCAGCAGCACAGCGAACGCCTTGCCGCGCTGGTAACGGTGGCAATACTTATTTTTGCTGCTTACAAATATTGCTACAAAAAATAATTGTTTTCTTTTAGCACTCTGTTGTGTTTTCTTTGGCTGTAAGGTATAATTAAACCAGCAGTTATTTTAAAGAAGATTCAAAAGGAGGCAGCTATGAGCAAACACCAATTTACGGATATCCGCGTTGCCATCGAGCCGGATAATCCTTCCATCCAGCGTCTGGAGTTTAAGTGCATTAAATGCGGAAACTGCAAAACCGTCTGCACCGATTATATCGGCGTATGCGGAACTTATGACCTTAAGGCAACGGGTGATAAGCCTATCTGCATTAACTGCGGGCAGTGCGCCAATGTTTGCCCGGCAGACAGCATTACTGAAAAAATAGAAGCGTATCAGGTAATGGCAGAAATCCGTGATGAGGATAAAATTGTTATTTTCAGCACTTCGCCTTCCGTGCGTATTGCTTTGGGCGAAGAATTCGGCATGCCCGACGGCAGCTTTGTTGAAGGCAAAATGGTTGCGCTTTTGCGCAGGCTTGGCGCAGATTATGTGCTTGATACCAATTTTGCCGCCGATATGACGATTGTGGAAGAAGCAAGCGAGCTTTTACAGCGCATTACCGAAGGCAATAAGCCGCTGCCGCAGTTTACCAGCTGCTGCCCGGCGTGGGTTAAATTTGCAGAAACCTATTACCCTGAAATGCTGCCGCATATTTCCAGTGCCAAAAGTCCTATCGGCATGCAGGGGCCAACCATTAAAACCTATTTTGCAAAAAAATGGGCATTGACCCGCGCAAAATTGTCAACGTGGCAGTTACGCCCTGCACCGCCAAAAAGTTTGAAATCCGCCGCGGCGAGATGAATGCGGCCGGGCGTTATCTTGGCATTGAAGATATGCGTGATATGGACTACGTTATTACTACGCGCGAACTGGCAATGCTTGCCAAAGACGAAGGCATTGATTTTGCTGCGCTGGAGGATTCTGCCTATGATGATTTAATGGGGCAGGCGAGCGGCGCAGGCGTTATTTTCGGCAACACCGGCGGCGTTATGGAAGCGGCAATCCGCACGGCTTACTGCTACGCAACCGGCAAGGACGCACCGCAGGCTTTGTACGATTTGCAGCCTGTGCGCGGTATGGACGGCATCCGCGAGGCGGATGTTGATATTGAAGGCACCAGAGTTAAAGTGGCTGTTGTTTACGGCACTGCCAACGCCCGCAAACTTATTGAAAAAATTAAAGCAGGCGAAGCAGAGTATCACTTTGTGGAAGTTATGGCTTGCCCGGGCGGCTGCATCGGCGGCGGCGGACAGCCCAAAGACAAGGAGTATAAAGGCGATGCTCTGCGTGCGGCACGCATTGAAGGGCTTTACAAGCGCGACAGCAGCATGAAGCTGCGTTTAAGCCACGAAAACCCGGAAATTAAAGCCTTGTATGCAGATTTTTACGGCAAACCGCTGAGCGAACTGGCGGAACAGATGCTGCATACCGTATATTTTGACCGCAGTGCGGATTTGGGCGGCGTATATATCGCACCCGGCGCGGAAAAACAGCCTGCGGCAGAAGAAGCTGCACCGCAGCAGGAAGCAGGCACGCATAAATGGCGCTGCAAGGTTTGCGGCTATATATATGAAGGCGAAGCTTTGCCGGATGATTATAAATGCCCTCTGTGCGGTATGGGCGCCAATATGTTTGAAAAAATAGAATAGTTTTGCCAAAGCCTCTGCCTTAAAAACGGGCAGGGGCTTTTTGCTGCGTAAAAAAGCAAAAAAATTAAAAAATTTTGTAAAAAATAGTGAAGGAAAATAAAAAATGTTGTAGAATATATGGCAGGTAAACCAAAAATGAGAGAAAATTAGGAGGACAAAAAATGCATAGTTACAGCATTGAGCTTGGCGGCAGAACGCTGACGATGGAAATCGGCAAAATTGCCAAGCAGGCCAACGGCGCAGTATTGGTGCGCTATGGCGACACTGCGGTAGTAGTTGCTGCTACCGGTACCAAAACACCGCGTGAAGGTGTAGACTTTTTCCCTTTGACTGTTGATTTTGAAGAAAAAATGTACGCTGTGGGTAAAATCCCCAGCGGCTTTATTAAACGTGAAGGACGCCCGGCTGAAACCGCTATTTTAACCAGCCGCCTTATCGACCGTCCTATCCGCCCGATGTTCCCGGAAGGCTACCATAACGACGTGCAGATTGTTGCAACCGCCGTTTCCGTAGACCCGGACAACGCACCGGATATTCCGGCAATGATTGGCGCTTCCTGCGCACTTTCCATTTCCGATATTCCGTTTGAAGGCCCTATCGCCGGTGTGCGTGTAGGCATGATTGACGGCCAGTACATTATTAACCCGACCATTGAACAGGCTAAAGTAAGCCGCCTGAACCTTGCTGTTGCAGGCACCAAAGACGCTATTTTGATGGTTGAAGCAGGCGCCAAGGAAATCAGCGAAGACGAAATGCTGGACGCTATCTGGTTCGGCCACGAAGAAATTAAAAAGCTGGTTGAATGGCAGGAAAAAATTATGGCAGAAGTTGGCAAACCAAAAATGGAAGTGCCTGTTTACGAACCTCCTGCCGAACTTGCCGCAGAAATTGAAGCTTACGGCGCTGAACAGCTGAAAGCAGCCCTGATGGATGCCAACAAGCTGGAACGCGAAGAAAACGTTGCCCGCATTAAAGCTGAAATCGCCGACGCATTTATGGAAAAATATCCTGACAATGCCAAAGACGTTGCTTATATTACCCAGAAACTCGTTAAAAAGATTGTACGCCGCACCATTTCCGTGGATAAAATCCGCCCGGACGGACGTGCGCTTGACGAAGTACGCCCTGTAACCTGCGAAGTAGGCCTTTTAGCCCGCCCGCACGGCAGCGCGCTGTTTACCCGCGGTCAGACCCAGATTCTGAACGTGCTGGCACTGGCTCCGCTCAGCGAAGCACAGACCTTGGACGGACTTGGCGTAGAGCTTACCAAACGTTATATCCATCACTATAACTTCCCGCCGTACAGTGTTGGCGAAACCAAACCGCTGCGCAGCCCGGGCCGCCGCGAAATCGGCCATGGCGCACTGGCAGAACGCGCACTTTTGCCGGTAATTCCTTCCGAAGAAGAATTCCCGTATGCAATCCGCCTGGTTTCCGAAACTCTGGAATCCAACGGTTCTTCCTCCATGGGCAGCGTTTGCGCAAGCACCCTTTCCCTTATGGATGCAGGTGTGCCTATTAAAGCACCGGTTGCCGGCGTAGCAATGGGCCTTGTAAAAGACGGCGATTATTTCACCATCCTTACCGATATTCAGGGCCTTGAAGATGCTCTCGGCGATATGGACTTTAAAGTTGCCGGTACTAAAAACGGCATTACCGCCATCCAGATGGATATTAAGATTGACGGCATCAACAAGGAAATTTTCAAACAGGCTCTGGCACAGGCTAAACGCGGCCGTGAACACATCATGGGCATTATGCTTGATTGCATCTCTGAACCGCGCAAAGAACTGTCCAAATACGCTCCGAAAATTACCACCATTCATGTTGACCCCGAAAAAATCAGCAAAATTATTGGCCCCGGCGGCAAAACCATTAAAAAGATTGTTGAAGAAACCGGCGCCAAAATTGATATTGAAGAAGACGGCCGTGTATATATCGCCGCAGTTAACAGCGAAGAAGCTGCAAAAGCTATCGATATGATTAACGGTATTACCGCAGAAGCGGAAGTTGGTAAAGTTTACACCGGCAAAGTTACCCGCCTGATGGCATTTGGTGCTTTTGTTGAAATTCTGCCGGGTAAAGAAGGTTTGGTTCATATTTCCCAGCTTTCTACCGAACGCGTAAATAAAGTTGAAGACGTTGTTTCCGTAGGCGACGAAATCGTTGTAAAGGTTACGGAAATCGACCAGAAAGGCCGCATTAACCTGTCCCGCAAAGCAGTGCTTGCAGGCGGCTTAAGCAAATAATTTAAGTAAAAACTAAATCCCGCTGAATTATTTTCGGCGGGATTTTTTATAATGAGGTGTACTATGAAGTTACGTGGTTTTGAAAAAATTACTTCTTTTAAAGAAGTTGATTTCCCCATGCCGGAACGCAAAACAAAAATGGCAGCCGGTTACGATATCTGCCTGCCGCAGGACGTTATCATTAAGGCGCATACCCTGCAAATGGTGGCAACAGGCGTGAAAGCCTACATGCAGGATGACGAGTTCTTGGGCGTGCATATCCGCAGCAGCATGGCGGTAAAAAAAGGTCTGGCGCTGGTGAATAACGTTGGCATTATCGACGCCGACTATTACAACAATGAAGACAACGAAGGGCACATTATGCTGGGGCTGTATAACACGACGGACAGCGATGTAACCCTGGCAAAAGGCGAGCGTGTGGCACAGGGCATTTTTTACAAATACCTTACGGCAGATGGCGACAGCGCCGACGCAACCCGCAGCGGCGGCTTCGGCAGCACGGGTGAGAAATAAACTGTACCCTTAAAAATTAAATAATAGTAAAATTTAAATTACAGGTTTTAAAAGACTGCTTGTAAGTGCAAACGCGCTTGCAGGCAGTCTTTTTTTGCGTAAAAACGGAGTTAAGTTAAAGGGCAAGGGTAGAAATTTTATTTCAAAAGTGATATAATACATAATAATTGATTGTAAAATAAAGTTATAGATAAGTTTTAAATAGAAATTAAACTCAGGGTGAGAAAACGTGGCAGAAAACCTGCAAAAAATAAATAAGTATACCAATGTCATTTTACCGTTCGTATTAATATGTGTTGATTATATTGCCATAGTATGTGCTGAAGAACTTGCCTTTAACTTCCGTAACTTCTATACCGGTAATCACAGCCTGTATATCTCCTGGCTCAACTTCTGGGTAGTATTCCCATTACTTTACCTTATTTTCTTAAACATCGAACAACTCTATAACCGCCGCGCTCAGTTCTGGCAGATAATTCAAAAACTCTTTATCACCAGCTGCTACGCTGTTACAAGCATTATCATATTACTCTATATAGCGCGTATAGCAGGTTCAACCTCCAGAATGTTTATTGCAGTTTTCTGGATATTGAGCTTTATACTGCTTGTTATCTTCCGCTACATAGTAAAAAAGATACTAGAAAAATATCAGCTTCTGCAAATACCGGTACTTATTATCGGCGCAGGCAAAACAGCAGAACTACTTGTTCAAGGCATCAAAAACGATGCCGGTATGGGTTATAAAATAATTGGTTTATTAGAAGACAATCAAGTAGAAAAAGGCATACTTGAAAACTACCCTGTACTCGGTAAATTCATCGATGCAGAACAAGTAATAATAAAATATAACATCAACCATGTGTTTATTGCTGCTCCCGGTTTGGAACAAGGAAAACTTACAAAACTAATCTACAAAGTACAGCCTTTAGTAAAAAGCATGGGCGTAATACCAAACCTTGTAGGCGTACCAATGGGCGGCATAGAAGCAGAAAGCCTGTTCAACGAAAAGTTGATGCTGTTAAGGCTTAAAAACAACCTTGCAAGACCAACCAACAGATGGATAAAAACAGTATTTGACTATGTACTTACAATAACAGGCACCATAGCAATATCGCCGATATTACTTATTATCGCCTTATGGATATACAAAGACTCACCGGGACCTGTAATTTTTAAGCATAGGCGTATAGGCAAAAATGGCAAGGAATTTAACTGTTACAAATTTCGCAGTATGTGCGTAGACGCCAAAGAAAAATTAGAACAGCTGTTAAAAACAGACCCGGAAGCAAAAGCAGAATGGGAAAAAGACTTTAAACTAAAGAACGACCCGCGCATTACAAAAAGCGGGGCATTTTTAAGAAAGACAAGCTTAGACGAACTGCCGCAGATATTTAACGTACTGAAAGGCGAAATGAGCCTTGTAGGTCCGCGCCCGATAATAAGGGACGAAATGGTAAGGTATGGCGAATACATCAACGACTACCTGATGGTAAAACCGGGCATAACCGGCATGTGGCAGGTAAGCGGCAGAAGCGATATTGACTACGTAGAACGTGTACTTTTGGATAGCTGGTATACAAGAAACTGGAGTGTGTGGCTTGATGTAATGCTGTTATGGAGGACTGGGAGAATAGTTGTGCAAGGTAAAGGTGCATATTAAATGAAATTGCCTGTCAGCATAATTGTACTAACATATAATGCAGGTACAGCGTTTAAAGCTATTTCAGAAATGATAAAAAAACAAAAGGCGAATATAGGGTATGTATTGGTGATTGATAGCAGTTCAAACGATACAACTGTTGATATTGCTAAATCTTTTGGCTTTGATGTAGAAATAATTGCTAAAAATGATTTTTGTCATGGTAAAACACGTCAATATGCATTAGAGAAAATCAATACTGAAATAGCAGTGTTTTTAACGCAGGATGCATTGTTATATGACGAATTTTCAGTAGAAAATTTGGTTAAAATTTTAACTTCTGATGATAAAATTGCAGCAGCATATGGCAGGCAGATTCCTTATTCAGATACAGGGGTATTAGGTACATTTGCACGTGTATATAACTATCCTGAAATTTCTAAAATAAATACATTTGCAGATAGAAATGTTAAAGGTATAAAAACAGCATTTTTATCAGATTCTTTTGCAGCGTACAAGAAATCTTTACTTATGCAGATAGGTGGTTTTCCAAAACATGTGAACTTTGGTGAAGATACTTATGTTGCTGCAAAATTCTTAATGAATGGTTATAAAACAGCGTATTGTTCAGAAGCTAAAGTATATCATTCACATGATTATACCTTATTACAGGAATACGAGCGCAATAAAGAAATTGGCAAATTTCATAAGCAAGAAAAATGGCTTCTTAATATTTTTGGAAAAGCTGAAGGCGAAGGATTAAATTTTGTATTAAGTGAAGGCAAGTATCTTATAAAAAACAACAAATTTTATTATTTGCCAATAGCATTTATACATAATGTAGTCAAATATTTAGGATATAAAATTGGATGGTATTTTTAATATGGAAAATTTTCCAAAAGTTGATATTTTAAGTTGATATTTTGATGGCTATATATAAGCCAAATTTAAAATGGCTGGAAGAACAATTAATTTCTTTAAACAATCAAACATATAAGGAATTAAATTTAATAGTATGGAACGATTGTCCTGATGATAATTTTAATTATGATGATTTTTTAAAAAAATATATAAATAAATTCAAATTCAAAATATATAAAGGAAAGAATAATTTCGGTTCTAACAAAGCTTTTGAAGAATTAACTAAATTAGCTACTGGACAATATATAGCCTATTGTGATCAGGATGATATATGGTTACCGGAAAAAATTAATGTTTTAGTAAAATATATGATTAAATCTAAAGCTGATTTAATTTGCAGTGATATGTATGTAATAGATAAAAAAGGAAAGATAGTCGCAGATAAAATTACCAAAGTAAGACCACATCAAATTTTTTATAAGGGAACAAATTTATTTGAGTATTTATTTTCTAAAAATTTTGTAACAGGATGTACTACATTGGTAAATGCAGAATTTGCAAAAAGAACATTGCCGTTTCCAAAAGAGTATGTACATGACTGGTGGCTTGCTTTAAATGCTGCTGCAAATGGAAAATTAGAAATAGTTGAAGATTCATTAATAAAATATCGTATCCATGATACTAATCAAACGGGAATGCTAAATGGTGTAAATACCAAGAAAGATTATTATGATAAAAGAATTAAATTAGTAAAAAATAGAAGTGAAATTCTTATAGAAAGATTTGCTGATAATAAAACTCTAAATAAATTTGCTCAATTTGCCAAATATAGAGATTTATATTACAAGCAAAGAAATTTAAAAAATTTTTATAATTTATTCAAATTACGTTATTTTAATAAATTGACTACATATTTTGAATTAATAATGCCGATTCTTCCTGAGTTTATATTTAAATTTATTATAAAACAAATTCGCAATGGAAACATTTAGAGGAGGGTTAAAAGTGAAAGGAATAATTTTAGCAGGTGGCAGTGGTACAAGGCTCTATCCATTAACAATGGTAACAAGTAAACAATTATTACCGATTTATGATAAACCAATGATATATTATCCGTTGTCGGTATTAATGCTTGCAGGAATTCGTGAAATTTTAATAATTTCTACACCTCATGATCTGCCAAATTTTGAAAGATTATTAGGTGATGGAAGCAATTATGGCATTAAATTAAGTTATAAGGTCCAGCCTTCTCCGGATGGATTGGCACAGGCGTTTATTTTAGGAGAAGAATTTATCAATGGCGATAAATGTGCCATGATTTTAGGCGACAATATTTTTTATGGTGCAGGGCTTACCAAACATTTAAGAAAAGCTGCGCTTAATGAAAAAGGTGCTACTGTTTTTGGATATTATGTCGATGATCCGGAGCGCTTTGGAGTAGTTGAATTTGATAATACCGGTAAAGCAGTATCCATAGAAGAAAAACCAATTAAACCAAAAAGTAATTATGCAGTAACCGGTCTGTATTTTTATGATAGTAAAGTATGTGAATACGCAAAAAGTCTTAAACCTTCTGCACGTGGGGAACTTGAAATTACGGATTTAAATAAAATTTATTTAGAAAATAACGAACTTTCTGTTGTTACTTTAGGCCGTGGATATGCATGGCTTGATACTGGTACGGTTAATAGTTTAAATGAAGCTTCTGAATTTGTTAAAGCTGTACAAAACAGAGCTGGTATACCGGTTTCTGTTTTAGAAGAAATTGCATTTAATAATGGCTGGATTGATAGGGAGCACTTGTTAAATAGTGCAAAACTTTATGGTAAAGCACCATATGGACAGTATTTACAAAAAGTAGCAGATGGAAAAATTATAAAAGAAAGTTAATGGTGAAATAATATGAAATTTACAAAAACAAAACTTGAAGGTGTAGTAATAATAGAACCTGATGTATTTGGAGATAATCGTGGCTTTTTTATGGAAAGCTGGAACAAAAAGAAAATGCTGGAAGCTGGTTTAGACTATGATTTTGTACAGGATAACCATTCTAAAAGCACGGTAAAAGGTACTTTGCGAGGAATTCATTTTCAAAAAGGTGATAAAGCTCAAGCCAAACTGGTACGCTGCGTAAAAGGCTCAGTACTTGATGTTGCTGTTGATTTGCGTAGAAATAGTCCGACATTTAAACAGTGGGTTGGCGTAGAATTAAGTGAAGAAAATAAAAAACAACTTTTAATACCGCGCGGTTTTGGGCATGGATTTGTTACTTTAACAGATGATGTTGAATTTTTATATAAAGCTGATAATTACTATGCACCTGAAGCTGATGCAGGCGTGCGTTGGAATGACCCTGAAATCGGGGTTGAATGGGGAATAGAAAATCCTGTTTTATCAGAAAAAGACAAAAAGAATCCGTTTTTGAAAGATTGTAAAGAATTGTTTTAATTATAAAAATATCTTTGCTCAATAAAATATATTAGGTGAATTATAGTGAAAGTTTTAGTTACAGGCAGCAATGGACAGCTTGGTTATGCTGTTGTAAAAGAATTGCAGAAACAAAATATTGAACATTACGGGGCAACACGTAAAGATTTTGATTTAATTGATTTTAAAGTAACAGAAAAATTTATTGTTGATTATATGCCTGATGTTGTAATACATTGTGCTGCTTATACTGCGGTAGATAGAGCTGAAGATGAGCAGGGATTGTGTTATTTAGTTAATACATCTGCGACTGAAAACATTGCAGACATTTGTAAAAAAATAAATGCCAAGTTATTATTTGTCAGCACTGATTATGTTTTTGGTGATGGAGATAATAAACCATGGTTAGCAGATTCAAAATTATGTAATCCAGTAAACATTTATGGTAAAACTAAACTTGAAGCTGAAAAAACGGTTGAAAATATTTTAAATAAATATTTTATTATCAGAACGTCATGGTTGTTTGGGGAAAACGGCAATAATTTTGTAAATACAATGTTGAAATTAGGTAAAAATAGTAAGTGCCTGCGAATAGTCAATGATCAAATTGGAAGACCTACATATGCTTATGATTTGGCAAAATTATTAGTAGATATGATAAAAACAGAAAAATACGGCTACTATAATGCTACTAATGAAGGAAGTTATGTATCATGGTATGAGTTTGCTTGTGAAATTTTTAAACAAGCAAATTATAATGTATATGTTATGCAAGTAACATCAGAAGAATATCGGTTAATGGCTTTAAGACCACATAACAGCAAATTAGATACATCTAAATTAGAAAAAGCAGGATTTAAAAAATTGCCAGATTGGCAAGATGCTTTAAAAAGATATTTGGAGATTTATAAATGGAACAATCAAAAGGACTTATAAAATATCAATGGTTGTTGCGTGAGCTTGTAGCAAGAGATTTAAAAATAAAATATCGCAGATCAGTATTAGGATATTTATGGAGCATATTAAATCCTCTTTTAATGATGATTGTACTGACAGTTGTATTTTCTAATATGTTCAGATTTGACATAGAAAATTATCCTGTTTATTTGCTTTCGGGTCAAATATTATTTACTTTTTTTGCAGAAGTGACAAATATGGCAATGAGTTCTATTTTGGCAGGTGCTTCATTGATAAAAAAAGTTTATCTGCCCAAATATATATTCCCAGTTTCGAGAGTAATTTCGTCTTTTACAACAATGGTTTTTTCATTAATAGCGTTAGTAATAGTAATGTTGTTTACAAAAGCTGATTTTTATATAACTTTAATAATATTGCCATTGGCATTATTTTACCTTTTAATTTTTTCAGTAGGAGTAAGCCTGATTTTATCTACTTTGATAGTATTTTTTAGAGATACACAATATTTATATGGTGTACTTTTAACGGCATTAAATTATTTAACTCCTATTTTTTATCCAGTTTCTATTTTACCTGATTGGTTAAAACAAATTATGGTATTTAATCCTATGTATAATTTTATAGAAATATTCAGGAAGATAATGATTTATGGACAATGGCCTGGTTTCATAGAACATATTATTTGTTTAGCTTTTGCTGTGGGAACTTTATTAATAGGCATATACGTTTTTAAAAAGAACCAGAATAATTTTATTTTATATATTTAGAGGTATTAAATGAAAAATTCTGTTGAAGTAAACAATGTTTCAATGCGGTTTAATTTAGCCAGGGAACATGTTGATAATTTAAAAGAATGGTTTGTGCGAAAAATAAAATGTAATGATGTAAAAATTGATGAATTCTGGGCATTAAAAAATATAAATTTTAATGTGCCTAAAGGAGATTCCTTTGCAATAGTTGGTTCTAACGGTAGTGGCAAAAGCACTTTGCTGAAAATAATAAGTGGCATTTTAACGCCAACGAAAGGTAGTGTCAATATTAACGGCAGTATAGCACCCTTAATAGAGTTAGGCGCAGGGTTTGATACAGAGCTTACAGGCAGGGAAAATGTATTTTTAAATGGTGCTGTTCTCGGGCACAGTAAAAAATTTATGCTTGAAAAATATGATGAAATTATAGATTTCAGTGAATTGAAAGAATTTGAAGATGTACCTGTAAAAAATTATTCAAGTGGTATGCTTGCAAGGCTTGGGTTTTCAATAGCGACTATAGTTAAACCTGATATTTTAATTGTAGATGAAATATTAGCTGTTGGTGATTATAAATTTCAGGATAAATGCCATAAAAAAATGGAAACCATGATGAGTGGTGGAACCACAGTTATTTTAGTTTCACATTCAGATGATGATATAAAAAAGATTTGCAGGCATGGAGTATGGATTGATAAAGGAGTTATGCAATATATTGGCAATAGTAATGCAGTTTTGGAAATGTACCATAAATAAATTTTAAGAGGTGTATTTTTGTGAAAAAAGTTTTAGTTACAGGTGCAAATGGTTATATTGGCGCCCATGTTGTAAAAAAATTGTGCGACAAAGGATTTTGTGTAATTGCTGCTGATTTTAAGTTTGATGATATTGATAAAAGAGCTATAAGCTGTAAAGTACCGTTGTTTAGTGGCGATAAAGATATTTATGAGCAATTGGGAAAACCTGATATTTGCATACATTTAGCATGGCGTGATGGCTTTGTGCATAATTCAGATAAACATATGGGTGATTTATCTGATCACATAACATTTTTGCAAAATTTGATTAATGGCGGATTACCAATGCTTTCTGTTATGGGGACAATGCATGAAATAGGTTATTGGGAAGGCGCTGTTGATGAAAATACTCCTTGTAATCCTATGTCACAATATGGTATTGCGAAAAATGCTTTAAGACAGAGCTTAATGTTGTTTGTAAAAGATAAAAACTGTATTCTGCATTGGTTAAGAGCCTATTATATAACAGGTGATGATTTAAAAGCTAATAACATTTTCTCAAAAATTACCAAAGCTGCTATGGAAGGGAAAAAAGAGTTTCCCTTTACTAGCGGTAAAAATAAATATGACTTCATTGATGTAAATGATTTAGCAGAAATGATAGTTGAGGCAAGTGTTCAAGATAAGATTAATGGCATTATTAATGTGTGCAGCGGTAAACCAATATCCTTGGCTGATAAAGTAGAAAGTTTTATAAAAGAACATGGTTATAACATAAAGCTTAATTATGGTGTGTATCCTGAAAGAAGTTATGATAGCCCTGCGATTTGGGGTAATGCAGAAAAAATAAATAAAATATTAAAATGGTAAGATATTAAGGAAGGTGTACATAGATGGGTAAAATTGTGGTTGTTGGTTCTGGTTTTTCTGGTTCTGTAATAGCAAGAGCTATTGCTGAAGAATTAAACAAAGAGGTTTTGGTAGTTGAAAAAAGGTCACATATTGCAGGTAATATGTTTGATGAAATTGACGAACATGGAATTTGTGTACATAAATATGGACCTCATGTTGTAGTAACAAATAAATGGAGTATAATAAAATATTTAAGCAGATTTTCAAATATGTATAAACATACTGTTAAAGAATTGAGTTTTATAGATGGAAATTATGTAAGATTACCATTTAATTTTGAATCAGTTCAACAATTGGTAGGTTGTGAAAAAGCTGAAATTCTTATTAATAAATTACGTAGAGAATTTAAAGGTAGAGATAGAGTTCCAGTATTGGAATTAGCAAACAGTAATGATGTTGATATAATGCAATTTGGTCATTTATTATTCGAAAAAGCTTATCGAACATATTGCGCTAAGCAATGGGATGTACCTGTTGAATCATTGGATACAAGCATTATGAATAGAGTACCAATGGCTATGAGTTATGATGAAAGATATATGAATAAAGATTTCCAATATCTGCCTAGTGACGGTTATGAAAAATTATTTAAAAATATTTTAAATCATCCTAACATTAAAATTATTTTAAATACTGATGCTAATGAGCATTTAAATCTTGACATTGAAAAAAAAATAATAACTTTTGACAATGATGAAGTGGAAATATTAGTTTATACTGGTGCTGTTGATGAGTTATTTAACCTTAAATATGGTGAATTACCATATAGGTCTTTGGATATTACATATGAATGGTTTGATAAAGAAAGAGTATATCCTGAAGAAATAATTTCTTTTCCTCAAGCAGATGGATATACTCGAAAAACTGAATATAAATTTATGATGCAAGACATAAAAAATTGTAAAGGTACAATAGTTGCTACTGAATACCCAAAAAAGTATGTTAAAGGAAAAAGCATTGCTCCTTTCTATCCAGTTATAACAGATGAAAATAAAGCAAAATATAAAAAATATGTAGAAGAAGCAAACAAGTTCGGAAATATATTTCTATGTGGTAGATTAGCTGATTTTAAATATTACAATATGGATGACTGTATATTACATGCTTTTGATGTTTTTAAAGCTATAAAAGAGAAGTTAGAGGGATAATAATGAAACAAAGAATGATAAATGAGAATAATAAAATTAAAAGAATAGCAATGTATGTTATTTATGATCAAGACGGAATTCTTGATGATTACAGAAAGTATTATTTGCAAGAGCTGAGAAAATTTACAGATACTATAGTAGCTGTAGTAAGTGGGACACTTACACCTGAAAGTAGAATAGAATTAGAAACTTTAGCTGATGATATATTGGTACGTGAGAATAAAGGTTTACTCGCAGGAAGTTGGATAGATGGAATACAACATATCGGTTGGGATAAACTTTACCAATATGATGAGTTATTAATGCTTAATGATAGTTTTTTTGGTCCATTTTATCCGTTAGACGAAATGTTTGAAGCAATAGAATCTTCAGATGCAGATTTTTATGGCGCATTTAAAAATTATGAGGAAAAATCTATAACAAGAATAAATGGAAGACAATTAAAACATGGATGGTTTAGAGGTTCTATTTGTTATTTTTATATAATAAAAAGCAATCTTTTGCATTCTAATGAGTTTAAAAGATATTGGTCGCAAAAACCTGTTATAAAAGAAGACTGGGATACATATTTTTTCGCAGAACTGGATTTTTACGATTATGTTATTGATTCTGGTTTTAAAGTAGATGCATACCAAACTGATAAATTAAAAGGATATTTTTTTGATAACTTATCTCAAAATATGTTTAAACTAATAAAAAATGATAAAATACCATTTGCTAGAATTCGACCATTTTGTACAGATTTTATGAGCCAAAGTATTTTAGTAAATTATAGTAAAGATCCTCGGGAAACATTAAAATTTATTGAAGAAAATACTAGTTATGATATAAATTTAATTTGGAACTATATTTTGAGAACAAAGAATTTAACTCATATTTGGAATCAATTACAGTTGGAGTATGTAGTACCAAAAAGCAACGTAGAAAAAGAATATACGTATGATAAAAAAATAGCTGTTGTTTTGCATATATATTATGATGATCTGGTAGAACAGATAGCCAAGTACTGCGAAAATTTTCCTGAAAAGACAGACTTTTATATTACAACAATAAATGAAAGTACATTTAATTTAATAAAAAAAGAATTTGATAAGCGTAAATTGAAATATGAGTTAAAAATACGTCCTAATGTTGGTGTTGCTATGTCAACCTTATGGATAACTTATGCAGACGTAGTGCTTTCAGGAAAATATGAATATATCTGTTATTTTCATGATAAAAAATCTCCTTATGGAAATTTTGCAATGGCTGGAGAACAATTTGCTAAAAGATGTTATGATAATTTATTTGGTACTAGAGAAATAGTTGAAAATATAATCAATTTATTTGAAACTAATAATAGATTAGGTTTGTTAGGAGCGCCAATGGTGTATCATGATAATTACTTTGCAGTTGGATTGAGAAGCTGGCGAGGTAATTATGAAAATACTATTAATTTAGCTAAAAAACTAAAATTACATGTAAATATAAATCCTAATATAATGCCAGTTGCGCCTTATGGAGATATGTTTTGGTTTAGAGCAGATGCTTTAAAGAAGGTTATTAGTTATGGATTTACTTATAGTGATTTTGATATAGAGTATAAACCTGATTTTACTATATTACATGCAATAGAACGTATATATGGTTTTGCTGCTCAAGATTCAGGATATTATTATGCAGAAGTAATAAATACTGATGATGCAAGGAGTGATTTGGTAAATTATCAATATATGTTATATACACTATGTGAAAAAATGATGCACAATGGACACGATCCATATAATTTTGAAGTTGCTAAACAGATCATAGAACAGTACAAAGGACAGCCATTATCATTAAAATTATATTTAAAAATGAAAGTTAAAAATAAAATACCACAACCGATATGGGAATTTGCAAGAAAAATATATCACTTATTTAAATAAAATATAACTCGTTTTGGAGAGTCGTTAAATGGTTTTTTCAAGTAGTTTATTTATTTTTTTGTTTCTGCCTATTACGTTATTAGGTTATTATATTTTAAAACCTTTTCGAAGTATTCAAAATATATTTTTATTAGTTGTATCCCTTATTTTTTATGCATGGGGAGAACCTGAAAATATACTTTTAATGTTATTGTCTATTGTTATCAACTGGATTTTAGGCATACTAATTGATAAATATAGATTTAGTAATATATTATGTAAATTTATTATTGTAATAACAGTAGTTTTTAATGTTGGATTATTATTTATATATAAATATTTGAATTTTTTCGGAACAATTATAGAAGTAGATTTTAAAATATTTGAACAATTACCGATAGGTATATCTTTTTACACATTTCAAGCAATGTCTTATGTATTAGATATTTATAAAGGAACTGCTAAAAAACAAAATAATATTTTAAATGTTGCTTTATATATTGCGTTTTTCCCACAATTGGTAGCAGGACCTATTGTTAGATACGATAGTATAGCAGAACAAATTAATAATAGAAAAGAGAATTTTGATGGATTTGTTTATGGTATTTATAGATTTATTATAGGTTTAAGTAAGAAAGTTATTTTGGCTAATGCATTTGCTCCAATTGCTGATTTTCAATTTTCTCATATAAGTGATTTAACATTGTTATCATCATGGATAGGTGCCGTGTGTTATACCTTGCAAATATATTTTGATTTTTCTGGGTATTCCGATATGGCTATTGGATTAGGTGCAATGTTTGGTTTTAAATTTAATGAAAATTTCAATAATCCATATATAGCTAAAAATATAACCGACTTTTGGCGCAGATGGCATATTTCATTAAGTTCGTATTTTAGAGATTATGTTTATTTCTCTTTGGGGGGTCAAGAGTATCTTCTGGTTTGCGCAAAATTTTTAATTTGTTTGTTGTATGGTTTTTAACAGGATTATGGCATGGTGCTAATTATACGTTTATAATATGGGGAATGTATTATTTTATTCTGCTTGTTGTTGAAAAAAAGTTTTTACTAAAATATTTTAGTAAAAATTTTTTCAGTTTAATCTTAGCTCATTTATATACAATAGTTTCTTTTGTTATAGGATGGGTTATTTTTAGAGCTAATAATTTGGAAGATGCTTATGCATATATAATTAAAATGTTTGGTATTAATTGTGAGCTATACGATGATTTTTCTTTGTATATTTTTGATGATATATTTACTCTTTTGTTAATAGGAATTATATTCGCAACACCTATAGTAAAAAATATTTTTAACTATTCTTTTAATAGAATACATTTTATAGTATTTGATTTTCTTAAAATAAGTTGGTTAATTTTACTTTTTATATTATCGGTTAGCGGAATAGTTATTACATCGTACAATCCATTTATATATTTTAATTTTTAATTCAGGAGCTTACAATGAGAACAAAAATATTTAGGATGACATTATTTATCATTTTTATGATGATTATTTATTTTATTGGATCAAAAACTTTTATATCTTTTTCTAAAAATTTTACTTATGATGATTTATCAGATGTTGATGGACACAAAAGAATAGAAGAATCTTTTAGAAATCATTTTTACAAAAAAGATAAATTGATCGATATTTTTGGATTAGAGCAAAAAATTTTAAATAGAAATATTTTAGGAAATTTTGAATTTGCTTTAACGGATTTGAATATGCTTGATATTGTTAAACCATTAGTAAATAATGAAGATGTAATATTTGCTGAAAGGTTGTTATATATAAAACGTATTTGCGATAAAAATAATACTAAAATGTTATATGTTCAAATGCCGGCTAGAAGCTATAATAGAAATTTAAAAATTTTTGGGTTGAATGATTACTATGATGGCATTAATCAAATAATAAAAGATAATAATATTGATATTTTAAAGAAGGAAGATCTTTTACATAATGATCTAACTATTAATAGTTTTTATTTTAAATCAGATATTCATCCTACTACAGATGCAGAAATAAGAGTTGTTGATCTACTTAAGCAAAAATTAAAATTAGCAAATAATGATATTTATTCTAAAACAATACTTGAAAACACAAAAAATTTTACTAAAATAGAGCATAATTTTATTGGAAATTTAGTTTTTTCTGTTGGTAAATATTTTGTTGGAGAAGATAAATTCGTTCAATATATACCTAAATTTGATACCCAGTTTTTTTTGAAAGAATTATATGGTAATGTGAATAAAGAAGGTAATTGGGAAAATGTATTGATGAATGGATATAATAAATTAGATAGAAGTGAAGATAAAATATATTGGGTGACTGATTATTTAATGTTTGGTTCTTCCGGATATGAAATTATAAATTATAACGCAAAAAATAAATCTATACTATTTATTTGTGATTCTATGTGTTATAGAACAATTTCGTATTTGGCATTAAATTGCCATAAAATTACAATTTTAGATCCAAGATTTTTTTATAAAACTAATAAAACAAATGATGCAATTTATAAAGAAGTATTAAATAAAGAAAAATATGATATGGTAGTTGTTTTACATGGTACATTTTTTAATTTATAAATCAAATATAAAAGGAGTGTAATTATTATGAAACTAATCATTACCGGCGGAGCCGGGTTTATAGGAAGTAATTTTATATATTATGAGCTTAAGCAGCATTCGGAGGACGAATTTGTTTGTCTGGATAAACTGACTTATGCGGGCAATTTAAGCAGCTTGAAACCTGCTATGCAGCAGCCGAACTTTAAGTTTGTTAAAGGCGATATTGCTGACCGTAATTTTGTTTACAGCCTGTTTGAAGCGGAAAAGCCTGATGTTGTTGTAAACTTTGCGGCGGAGAGCCATGTTGACCGCAGTATTTTAGAGCCGGAGCTGTTTTTAAAAACAAATGTTATCGGCACTGGTGTGCTGATGGATGCTTGCCACAAGTATGGTATTAAGCGTTATCATCAGGTAAGTACAGATGAAGTTTACGGCGATTTACCGCTGGACAGGCCGGATTTGTTCTTTACGGAAACAACACCGCTGCATACTTCCAGCCCGTATTCTGCTTCTAAAGCAAGTGCGGATTTACTTGTTCTGGCATATTACCGTACTTATGGCTTGCCGGTAACTATTTCCCGCTGCAGCAACAACTATGGCCCGTATCACTTCCCGGAAAAGTTAATTCCGTTGATGATTATTAACGCTCTGCATGATAAAGCATTACCGGTTTATGGTGATGGTGCTAACGTGCGCGACTGGTTATATGTAGAAGATCATTGCAGTGCGATTGATTTAATTATCCGCCATGGGCGTGAGGGTGAAGTTTACAACGTAGGCGGGCACAACGAAAAGAGCAATTTGGACGTTGTGAAGATTATTTTAAAAGCACTGGATAAGAGCGAAGATTTGATTACTTTTGTGAAAGACCGCCCGGGGCATGACCGGCGTTATGCGATAGACCCAACGAAGATACACAATGAACTTGGCTGGCTACCACAGACGAAGTTTGAGGATGGCATAGCCAAAACTATTGAGTGGTATTTAGCTAATAAAGACTGGTGGCAGGAAATTATCAGCGGCGAATACCAGAAGTATTACGAAAAAATGTATAAAAACAGAATATAAATTAAAACCGCCGGTTGAGTGAATTGCACCCCAAAAGTTAAGCTTTTGGGGTGTAGTCATATACGAGTGGTACTGATTGTGTTTTTACACTTTATTGGCGCCTTATTTTATTAATGCGGAAGCGGTTTTGGCAGCAACAATTTATTTTTAAATTCTGAGCTGCAAAAATAAAATACAATTGCAGTATTTGTGTTATAATAAACAGTAAACATCTATTGGAGGTTAATCGTGAGGCTTAAAAAATGTTTTCAAACTCTGGCAATTAGTTGTATGGCATTTTTGCCTTTAAACGCTTTTGCTTCTGATGAACTTATTACAGGGCGCGGTTTGCCTGAAACTTATACAGAAGTAACTGCGCAGAAAACCACTTCCGGTTCAACGCTGATTTTTTCTGACAGCCCGGAAATGGTTTACAGAAACGGCGTTTTGTATCGCGATACCGTAAGCGGAGATGTAAGGATTTTCTTTCATCATGTAAATGCGATGGAAAACAATAAAAAACTCGCCGTTATACTCAGCAACGAACAAATGCGCCCGGTTAAATACAGCGTTGCCAACAACAGCATCGGCAATGCGGGCTGGCATTATTTAAAGGTTGGCAAGGAAACCCAGCAAAAATATTTTTCCGGCGTTCATAATAAAACGGAAGGAAACCTTGGTTTTGGCAATAATACAGAACTTTTAACCGGCCGCGGCTATGTGCTTGAACCGGCGCAGCTTTTGGTGGGTACTATTGATTTACACACCGACAGGCCTGTACAGGTAAGCGTTATTATGTGCGACGAAAAAACAGATTTGGATTTATACAATGAATACGCACCTGTTCAGCCTATGGACGAGCATCCGTTAAGGGGCACTTTTGACGACGCGGACTGGAATTACACTGTATCTGCGCCGCTGAATACCGATAACAATAAAGTGTATATGCTTGAACTGGCATCCGAAGAACAGGGCTTTGCGCGCGGCAAGGACGGCACAACAGGCAAAGATGCAGTAAATTATGGTAATTACGGTATTGTATATTCTGTTAATTTTACAATCAGCGGCAATAAACCGGCGGCAATGTATTTAAATCCGCTGGGCGGTTTGTTTGCCGGTTACGGCGTGCTGAAAAAAGCCGGTGAAGAAAAAATTCTGCCTTTGCCGCAGGATAAAGTGGCAATAGGCGACAGTTATGACGATTTGCTTAAACTTGGCGTTTTGGAACCGGGAACATACAGCTTTATCTGGTCGCCGCCGGGTGCATCCAACCTGCCTGTAAGGCTGTATTGGATGCAGGACGGCAGTTTATAATAAAAATCAGGGGCAGAAATGACTAAACAACAACTACCATTTAAATTAAACGACATTATTGAAGTAAATATAACAGGGCTTGGCAGCAGCGGCGAAGGTGTGGGCAAGGCTGATGGATTTACGGTTTTTGTACACGGTGCCCTGCCGGGAGAAAAAGTATCCGTGAAATTATTTCAGGTAAAAAAATCCTATGCTTCCGGCAGAATTTTAAACATTTTGGAAGAATCTCCGCAGCGCGTTAAACCGCAATGTGTTTTTTATGAAAAATGCGGAGGCTGCCAATTGCAGCATTTAAACTACGAAGGGCAGTTAAGCGTTAAAAGGCAGCAGGTTAAAGATGCCATTGAGCGTATTGGGCATATTACCGGCTGCGAAGTGCTGCCGGTGCTTGGCATGGAAAATCCGTGGCATTACCGCAATAAAATGCAGTTTCCGGCAGCTAAAACGGAAGGAAAAATTCAAATTGGCTGCTATGCGGCTTTAACCCATAACGTTATAAATATTGATGACTGCCTTATCCAAAAGCAGGCTAACAACAAAATTATGCAGGTTGTGCGCCATTGGATGCAGCAGTTTAATATTTCTGCGTATGACGAAACTACCGGCAAAGGCGTTGTGCGCCATGTTATGGGGCGTGCAGGGGCTAAAACCGGTGAAGTTATGGCTGTAATTGTTACAGCCTGCTATGATATTCCGCATGCAGGCGAGCTTGTAACAATGCTTAAAACTGAAGTAGACGGTTTAAAAAGCATTGTGCAGAACATTAACAAAAAACGTACCAACATAATTATGGGCGCTAAAAACCGTGTTCTGTATGGCAAAAGCACAATTAAAGACAGGCTTGGCAATTTAAAATTTAATATTTCGCCGTTGTCTTTCTTTCAGGTAAACAGTGCGCAGACCGAAAAGCTTTACGCCACGGCGCTGGATTTTGCTGCGCTGAGCGGAAAAGAAACGGTTATTGACTGTTACTGCGGCACAGGCACTATTTCGCTGTATCTGGCGCAAAAGGCACGTAAAGTGTACGGCATAGAAATTGTTGAGCCTGCCATTAAAGACGCCAACGAAAACGCCAAAGCGAATAATATTGCAAATGCAGAGTTTATTTGCGGCGACGCTGCCGTGGAAATGCCGGCGTTGTTAAAAAGCGGCGTAAAGCCGGATACAGTGTTGCTTGACCCTCCGCGTGCAGGCTGTGATAAAAAGGTTTTGGCGGCCATTGCCGGAGTAAAACCTGAAAAAATTGTTTATGTATCATGCAATCCTGCTTCATTAGCACGCGATATGGCATTTTTAACGGAAAACGGCTATAAAGCAGTAAAAGCACAGCCGGTGGATATGTTCCCGATGACCAGCCATATTGAAACGGTTGCTTTGCTGATGTTAGAAAAATAAAAGCTTAAAACAGGCATTATACTTTTGTATAATGCCTGTTTTGCATAAAAAAGAGCGGCTTGCCGCTCTTTTTTAATAATATTTTTAGTTGTTATTATCAAAAAAACTGCCGCTTTCCAGCAATTTGCTATTGTAAATTGCCGGTGATTCGCCGGGGTTTGTTAAATGCGGCGTTAAAATCATAATAACTTCGGTTTTTGTTTTGCTGGTGGTGCGGTTTTTAAACAGTTCGCCTAAAAGCGGAATGTTTGATAAAAAGGGTACTTTTTGCAGACGTTTTTGTTCTTCTTCATTAATTAAACCGCCTATTACAAGAGTTTCACCGTCGCGCATTCTTACGGTAGTGGTGGCACTTCGGCTGGTTATTTTGTAATTTTTCAGTTCGGAAATAAGCGTGGGGGTACTGACTTCCGTATGCACAACCGAAGTTATCATACCGTCGCTGCTTACTATCGGCGTGTATTGCAGTTTAATACCGGCGTCAACGTAATCGGTGGTGTTGGTTGTAACTGAGTTTTCAATTTTTTCCGTTGTAACAGGAATGTGATCGCCTATAAATATGCTTGCTTCACGCCCGGGTATGGTTATAATGCGCGGTGTTGCCAGAATTTTGGCTTTGCCTTTGGCAAAAAGGGCGTTTAAAGCAGCGTTAAAACGGAATTCATAATTAGCGCCAAAATGTACTACGCCGCCAAAATTTTCGTTATCAGAATCATCGCTATCATCGTCATTGCCGTAGTAATTGCTGTTTTGCGGTATTTTATCCCAGTTCCAGCTGATTCCGAGGTTTTCGCTGTCTTCGCGGTTTACCGCAATTATTTTGGCTTCAAGCGTTACCTGCTGCGTGGCAGTATCAAGCGCGGCAACTGCACTGCGCAGGCGCATTTCGTCGGTGGGGGTGCCGGTAAAAATTATGCTGTTGGTAACGGTATCGGTGCTTATTTTGCTGTTGGTGCCAATAAGCGGTGCCAGTGCCGTTTTTAGTTCTTCGGCTTTGGTATAGTTCAGTTTAATAATACTGGCCGTATCGTTAAATTTTTCCATGCCTGCGGCAGAGCCAACAAGTATAACATCGCCTGTAAGGCGGTAACTTAAACCTTTGGCGGCGGTAATTATACGCAGGGCGGTGTCGAAAGGCACGTCTTTAAGGTTAAGCGTAACCGTGCCCTGTACGGAACTGTCGGCAACAATGCTTTTGCCGGAGAGTGCTGCAACAGAAGCGAGCACATCGCGTACCTGTCCGTCGCGCACGTTAAGCGTAATGCCGTTTGCATAAGCCAAAGGCGAAACCGCAGCTAACAAAACAGTTAAAAGAGCAGTAAAAATTTTAGTCATGGGCTGTTCCTCCGGCTTTTAACATAAGCGTTTGGGAACCTTTTGCGAGCAGTACGCTGTTGGGGGTAATGTCGCGTACTATAAAGCCGTTAATTTTGCTGCCCGGCTGATAGTAATTGCTTTGCCCTGCAAATTCCACAATTGCCATGGTGGTGCTGCCGTTTTGTATAGTTCCTTTTAAAACGGGGGTTAAGGCGGCGGGTTGGCGTTTAATATCCGGCGCGGCCGGAGCCAGAAATGGGTTGCGCTGTGGTTTGATGCTTTTAGCAGCCGGCGGCAGTTGAATGGGGGTAAAAACTGCACGGCTGTTTACCGGCGCATGTTTTTGCGCAGTGCCTGCAAGCGTAAACTGCAAAGCGCTTAAAATCAGTATTGTGCCTGCCGTTAAGCATAAAACAAGCGGCGGGCGTTGTAATTTAATGTGTTCCAGAAGCTGTTCCTCCAATAAACCTCCGGTATCCGCAATTTCGGTTCAATATTATACCATAAAAATTTACTTGAAGATATTATTTTTGCTGGTTATAATAATAAAGCTGCAAATTTTTGTAATGGAGAGAAAAAGTTGATAATACAAACCGAACGGACATTGTTTAAAAAAGATGAAAACGCTGATGCCGTAAAGGCGGCTGACAGCCTTATTGCCAAAGCCGCTGCATCCGGCGCAAGCGATATACATATAGAACCGGGGGAAAACAATGCGTGTGTGCGTATGCGTATCGACGGCGTTCTTTACAAAGAAGCCGAAATGAATAAAACGCTTATGCAGGCGGTTGTTTCGCGCATAAAGGTGCTTGCAGGCATGGATATTGCCGAAAAACGTCTGCCGCAGGATGGCAGCATTAAGCTGGAACTTGACGGACGCAATATTGATTTGCGCATATCTTCGCTGCCGACTATTTTAGGAGAGAAAATAGTTATACGTATTTTAGACAGGGAAAAGTTTGCCCTAAATTTGGATGAACTAAATTTTACGCCGGAAAATTTAGTTCTTTACCGAAGGCTTTATAATTATGGCAGCGGTATAGTGCTGTTAACGGGGCCGACCGGCAGCGGTAAAACCACAACGCTTTATGCTACGCTTGCTGAGCTTAACAGCAGCGAACGCAATATTGTAACCATAGAAGACCCTGTTGAATACCGCATTAACGGCATAAGCCAGGTTGCTGTAAACGAAAAGGCCGGGCTGACTTTTGCAAACGGGCTGCGCAGCATTTTGCGGCAGGACCCGGATATTATTATGCTTGGTGAAATACGCAGCCTTGATACGGCGGCAACTGCCATACGTGCGGCGCTTACCGGGCATTTGGTGTTCAGTACGCTGCATACCAATAATGCCGCGGGAGCGGCGGTACGGCTTGTCGATATGGGTATAGAGCCGTTTTTGGTTGCATCTGCCCTGCGCGGAGTTGTTGCGCAAAGGTTAGTGCGGCGCATTTGCCCGCACTGCAAAACTGCTTATGCCGCAAACGCGGAAGAAAAGGCTTATTTAAACATTAAAAGCGGCGACGGTTTAACGCTTTACAAGGGCAGCGGCTGTGAAAAATGCCGCGGAACTGGTTATTTAGGGCGTATGGCTTTGCAGGAAGTAATGCCTGTTGTGCCGGAACTGAAAAAATTTATTTTGGGCAAGGCGCAGGAGGAAACGCTTTTTGCGGAAGCAGAAAAATTCGGCGCGGTAAGTATGCGCAGTGATGGAGTGCAAAAAGTACTAAAAGGGCACACTTCTTTAGCAGAAGTTTTGCAGGCCGTGCATTAAGGAGTAAAAATGCTAGAACATATTTTAAAAGAAGCCGTGCGCCAAAACGCTTCGGACGTGCATATAAAAGCAGGCGCAGTGTCGGTATTCAGAATTAACGGCGTTTTAAACAGGCAGAATTTACCTGCCGTAAGTGAAAACGCAATTACATCTTTTATTGAGCAGTACGGTTCCTGTGCCGTTAACGAAACAGAAGCGGATTTTTGCTGCCGTATTAACGGCGCAGGAAGCTTTAGGGTGCACGGATATTTACAGAATGGCTTTCCGGCACTTGCCGTAAGAATAATAAAAAGTGCAGTACCGTCGTTATCAGACTTGAACGCTCCGCCTGTTTTGGAAAAGCTTGCCATGCAGCGCAGCGGGCTTATTCTGGTAACCGGCCCGGCCGGAAGCGGCAAAAGCACAACATTGGCGGCTATGGTTGATTTTATTAACCGTAATAAAAGTGCACATATTGTTACTTTGGAAGACCCGCCAGAATACAGGTTTACGGAAGATAAAAGCATTATCAGCCAGCGGCAGG